>Ga0325403_1001556_pt1 | contig 19250 bp, 16 predicted proteins | sample PopdelMetagenome_19_FD_205665 | JGI IMG/M metagenome (GOLD analysis project Ga0325403, IMG submission 205665) | Populus deltoides microbial communities from Bellville, Georgia, United States - Xylem-PdKOR-R4 | ecosystem: Host-associated > Plants > Phyllosphere > Stem > Wood/Secondary xylem...
CGGTGGTCAGAGCGGCAGGGCGAGGGAGCCTCACGCCAGGTGCAGCAGTGATCAGGGGGATCGACGAGTGACGACGAGCAGCCAGAGCAGTCCCGCGGGCACGCCCGGGGCGGCCGCGAGCGGTGACGAGGCGGTGCTGCGCCAGCACTCCGCCGACCTGCGCGCGACCCCCGAGCTGCGCGAGCGGCGGCGCACCTGGCGCGGCGTCTTCCTGTCGATGTCCGCCGTGCTGCTCCTGGCCGACGCCGCCGCGTGGGGGGTCTCGGCCCTCCTCAGCTACAACGGCGACACGCTCGAGCTGACGATGGCCACGATGATCGCGCTGTCGCTGGCGGCGCAGCGGCTGTACCAGTCGCACCTCACGGCGTCCGTGCTCGACCAGCTGCCGGGCATCCTCGTCGCCTGCTCGAGCGGCTTCATCCTGACCCTCGTCGTGGTCAAGCTGCGCTGGTTCGACGTCTCCACGTTGAACGTCTTCGTGCGGGCCGCCGTGTTCGCCGTCTGCATCATCGTCTTCCGGGCCGTCGCCCTCAGCGTCGTCCGCTACGCGCGCCGCAAGCGGATCATCGCCCACCGCACCCTGGTGCTGGGTGCGGGCACCGTGGGCGCCGCCCTGCTGGACCGCCTGCACGACCACCCCGAGGCGGGCCTGCTGCCGGTGGCGGTGCTCGACCCCTTCCCGATCCACACCGACAAGACCCAGGGCGTCACCTGGCTCGGCAGCGTCGACGACCTCGCCGGTGTCATCGTCAGCGAGCGCATCAACGTCGTCGTGGTGGCCTTCTCCAGCGTGCGCGAGGCCGACCTCGTCGAGGTGCTGCGCACCTGCGACCGTCTCGACTGCGAGTTCTTCTTCGTCCCGCGCCTGTTCGAGCTGCAGCACGTCAACGGCGACATGGAGCAGGTGCACGGCATGCCGCTGGTGCGCGTGCGCCGCGCCGCGTTCCGCACCCCGGCGTGGAAGGTCAAGCGGCTGTTCGACATCGCCTTCGCCGCGGCGCTGCTCGTGCTCGCGGCGCCGGTGATGGCCGCCACCGCCCTGGCGGTGCGGCTCGAGGGCGGGCCCGGGGTCCTGTTCCGCCAGGTCCGCGTGGGCCTCGACGGCCGCCCCTTCACGATGCTCAAGTTCCGCTCGATGAAGCCGGTCAACGACACCGAGCAGCAGACGCAGTGGAACATCAGCAACGACAAGCGCGTCGGGCCGGTCGGCAAGGTGCTGCGCGTCACCTCCCTCGACGAGCTGCCCCAGATCTGGAACGTGCTGCGCGGCGACATGAGCATCGTCGGGCCCCGTCCGGAGCGCCCGCACTTCGTCGACGAGTTCTCCTCGCACATCCCGCGCTACACCGGGCGCCACCGCGTGCCCGCCGGGCTCACGGGCCTGGCGGCGGTGCACGGCCTGCGGGGCGACACCTCGATCTCCGAGCGGATCATGCTCGACAACCACTACATCGAGAACTGGTCGCTCTGGCTCGACGCCAAGATCCTGCTCCGCACCGTCGGTGCGCTGTTCCGCCACCCCGGCAGCTGACCGGCGGCTCGTCGGAGCCCAGGACGCACGAGCGCCCCACCACCCGCGAGGGTGGTGGGGCGCTCTCGCGTCCCCGAGGTCGGGGAGGGGCGTCAGCCCTGCTCGGGGCGGGCGTAGTCGTCGTGGAGGCGCTCGATGTCGGCCTCGTCGAAGGAGCCGAAGGCGATCTCCAGGATGCGGCCGGTCCTGTCGCCGGAGTTGCCCAGGCGGTGCAGCGACCCGGCGGGGGTGTAGACGATCTCCCCGACCTGGGCGGTCCACTGCTTCTCGCCGACCTGCACGTCCAGGGGGACGTCGAGGATCTGCCACATCTCGTCGCGCTCGCCGTGCTTCTGCAGGGACAGGCGGTGGCCGGCCTCGACGGTGATGACCTTGACGGTGCAGACCTGGTTGAGGACGAACTGCTGGAACTGGCCCCAGGGGCGCTCGGCGGTGAAGACGGCTTCGCGGCGGGCGGTCTCCAGCGCCTCGGTGTCCGTGCTCATGTGTCCTCCTGGTCGGTGGCGGGTGCTGCTCGGCCGCGGCCCCCGGAGGGGGCCGGGGTGGTCGCGCCGTGCTCAGAGCGTGACGTCCTGGAGTCGGATTCTGCCGGTTCCGCACCCCGGTGAGAACCACTACCACCCCGACGGGGTGCTCCCGGGCCCCGGTTCACCCGCACGCGGTGGTGGAGGTGGCGCTGCGCACGACTAGTGTCGTCGCCGGACGCCGCCTCCGGCAGGACCGCTGTCCGCCCGGTCCGGTGGGTCCCCGACCCGTTCCCCGACCAGCAGGAGGAAGTCCGTGGCCAGCATCGAGGCCGTCGGCGCCCGCGAGATCCTCGACTCGCGCGGCAACCCCACCGTCGAGGTCGAGGTCGCCCTCGACGACGGCACCATCGGCCGCGCGGCCGTCCCCTCGGGCGCGTCGACCGGAGCCTTCGAGGCCGTCGAGAAGCGCGACGGCGGCAGCCGCTACGGCGGCAAGGGCGTCGAGGGCGCGGTCTCCGCCGTCCTCGACACCATCGGCCCGGAGGTCGTCGGCTTCGAGGCGAGCGAGCAGCGCCTCCTCGACCAGGCGATGATCGACCTGGACGGCACCGACAACAAGAGCTCCCTGGGCGCGAACGCGATCCTGGGCGTCTCCCTGGCCGTGGCCCGCGCCGCCGCGGAGTCGGCCTCCCTGCCGCTGTTCCGCTACGTCGGCGGCCCGAACGCCCACACCCTGCCCGTGCCGATGATGAACATCATCAACGGCGGTGCGCACGCCACCACCGGCGTCGACGTGCAGGAGTTCATGATCGCGCCGATCGGTGCGCCCACCTTCCGCGAGGCGCTGCGCTGGGGCGCGGAGGTCTACGCCTCGCTCAAGTCCGTGCTCAAGAAGCAGGGCCTGCCCACCGGCCTGGGCGACGAGGGCGGCTTCGCCCCCGACCTCGCCGGCACCGCCGAGGCGCTCGACCTCATCGCCACCGCCGTGCAGGGCACCGGCCTCTCCCTCGGCTCCGACGTGGCGCTCGCGCTCGACGTCGCCGCGACCGAGTTCCACGAGGGCGGCACCTACACCTTCGAGAAGCAGGGCCGCACCAGCGACGAGATGATCGCCTTCTACGCGAAGCTCGTCGAGGACTACCCGCTGGTCTCCATCGAGGACCCGCTGGACGAGTCCGACTGGGAGGGCTGGACGGCCATCACCACCGCGCTCGGCGGCAAGGTTCAGATCGTCGGCGACGACCTCTTCGTCACCAACCCCGCGCGCCTGCAGCGCGGCATCGAGAGCGGCGCCGCCAACGCGCTGCTGGTCAAGGTCAACCAGATCGGCACCCTGACCGAGACCCTCGACGCCGTCGCCCTGGCCCACCGCAGCGGCTACCGCAGCATGATGAGCCACCGCTCCGGTGAGACCGAGGACACCACGATCGCCGACCTCGCCGTCGCCACCGACTGCGGGCAGATCAAGACCGGTGCCCCGGCCCGCTCCGAGCGCGTCGCCAAGTACAACCAGCTGCTCCGCATCGAGGAGGAGCTCGACGACGCCGCCCGCTACGCCGGCCGCGGCGCCTTCCCGCGCTACTCGGCCTGACGCCGGCAGCCGCCCGGGCAGCCGCTCAGCACCACCCCGTCTGCCCGCTCTGGGCGCCACCAGCACCTGCTGGCGGCGCCGAGGGCGGGCAGATGGCGTCGGGAGGGGCACCGCGGCTGCGAGACTGGGGCCCGTGCCTTCCGCCAGACCGTCGATCCGGGGTGCGCAGCGACCCGCGCCGCGCCCGGGCAGCAGCCAGAGGCGCCGTGACGGGCGCCCCGCCGGCGAGCCCGTGAGCAGCCGGCCCGCTGCCGCGGCCCGCCCCCGCACCGCGCGGCCCGGCTCGCGCGGCCGCCTGCCCGCGGTCACCGCCCGCGGCGTCGCCCTCGCCGTCGTCGCGCTGGTGGCGGTGGGCTCCGTGGTGGGCCCGGCGCGCGCCTGGGTGGAGCAGCGGTCCGCCCTGGCCGACCTGCGCGCCGACGTCTCGCAGCGCGAGCAGCACGTGGCCGCCCTCCAGGCGGAGTCCGACCGCTGGGACGACCCGGCCTACGCCGCGGCCCAGGCCCGGGCCCGGCTCGAGTACGTGGTGCCGGGGGAGACCCGCTACGCCGTGCTCGGGGCCCCCGCGAGCGCCTCCCCGAGCGCCGCGGCGCCCACCGCGACGCCCTCCCCGGAGCCCAGCTCGCTGCTCGGCCAGCTGCGCGACGGCCTCGGTCTGGGCGGGACGTCCGAGCCCAGCCCCTCACCCACGCCCGCCGACATCGCCCCCTCGACAGGCGCCCCGGTGCCGACGGCCACCCCGGCGGCGTCGTGAGCGCCCCCGAGCCGCTGTCCGAGGCCGACCGCGAGGCCGTCCGCCGCCAGCTGGGACGCCCTCCGCGGGGGGCCGTGGGCGTCGCCCACCGCTGCGGGTGCGGTGAGCCCGACGTCGTGGCCACCGCACCCCGGCTGGAGGACGGCACCCCCTTCCCCACGACCTTCTACCTGACGTGCCCCGCTGCGGCCTCCCTGGTGGGCACGCTGGAGGCGTCGGGCGTCATGCGCGAGATGTCGGCGAGGCTCGAGGACGACGAGGAGCTGGCCGCCTCCTACGGCGCCGCGCACGCCGACTACCTGGCCCGGCGCGGGGAGCTGGAGGAGGAGCTGGGTGCGGTCCCCGAGATCGCGGGGACGTCCGCGGGGGGCATGCCGACCCGGGTGAAGTGCCTGCACGCCCTGCTCGGCCATGCGCTGGCCGCCGGCCCGGGTGTCAACCCCCTCGGTGACGAGGTGCGCGAGGCGCTCGGCCCGTGGTGGGCGAAGGGCTCCTGCGCCGGCCGCGCCGGCGGCGCCTGAGGTCGCTCGGGGGGCGGTCAGGGGCGGGGGAGCAGGACCCGCGCGGTGAGCCCACCGCCGGGGGTGTCCTCGAGCACGACGCGCCCGCCGTGGCGGGCGGCGACGCGCTGGGCGGTGGCGAGCCCCAGGCCGTGACCCGCGGGGCCACCGGCGGGACGGACGCCGTGCGCGCCGCGGTCGAAGGCCCGGAAGACCGCTGAGCGCTGGTCCTCGGGAACGCCCGGGCCGTGGTCGACCACCCGGAGCTCCCACGCCGACGGCGTCTCCAGGACGGCCACATCGACGGCCGCCGGCACCCCGGGGCGGGTGAACTTGAGCGCGTTGCCGACGAGGTTGGTGAGCAGCTGGTGCAGGTGCACCGGGTCGCCCACGAGCACGGGCAGGCCGCCTCCGCTGCCCGGGAGCACCTCGACGCAGGCCCCCTCGGGGACGGCGAGGTCGGCGAGCACGGCCTCGACCAGCGGCCCGGCGGGCACGGGCTCGCGCCGCGGCGGCCGGGCGGACCCCGCGGCGGCGTGCACCAGCAGCGCCTCGAGCAGCGAGGCCATGCGCCCCGCGCCGCGGCGGGCGGTGGCCGACCACCCGGCCGCCAGGGCGTCACCGCGCTCGTCGGCCTGTTCCTGGAGCAGCTCGAGGTAGCCGTCGACGACGGTCAGCGGCGAGCGCAGGTCGTGCGCCGCGACGGCGGCGAAGGACTCCAGCTCGGCGTTGGAGCGCTCGAGCTCGGCCCGCGCGGCGCGCTCCGCGGTGACGTCGGTCAGCGAGGCGACGGCCCCGGTCCGCTCTCCGCCGGACAGCAGGGGCCGCGCCCGGCACACCCCGGCCACGACCTCTCCCCCGGGGGAGGCCCAGGACACCTGCTGCTCCGTGGTCGCACCGTCGGCCAGCGCCGCCAGCAGCGGACCGCGGACGGCGGACAGGACCGTGCCCTGGGCGTCGGCGAACAGCGCGGTCGTGGCGGCGCGCGCGGCTCCGGTCGCGTCGAGCCCGGCGGGGAGCCCCGCCCAGGTGCGCGCCCGAGGGTTGACCACCTGCACGCGCCCGCCGGCGTCGAGCGCGACGATGCCGACGTCGACGGTCTCCAGCACCCCCTCCAGGAGGTCGTGCCGGTCGGCGAGCCCGATCTCGGCCAGGGCCAGCCGCTCGTCGGCGGCGGCCACGGCGGCGGACAGGCCGTGGAGGGCGCGGTCGTGGCGCGCCGCGGTGACGACCCCGGAGGCCACCTCGGCCAGGTCGGCGAGCGCCTCCTCCCGCGCCGCGCTGGGCGCGTGGGGGGCCTCGTCGCGGGCCAGCAGGACGGCGACGACGTCGCCGCCCGGGCCGGTCACCGGCGCGCAGGCCACCGCCCGGGTGCGGGCGAGGCGCCCGTCGACCCAGGGGTTGGCCGCGAGGGCGGGCAGCGCCGCGGCGTCGGGCAGGTGCACGGCGCCGCCGCGCTCGAGCGCCAGGGCGCCCAGCGACGTCGGGAGCAGGTGCCCCACCAGCTCCAGCGACGCGGACGGCCACCCGGTCGCGGCGCGCACGCGGCGCAGGAGCGCTGCCAGGGCGCGGTCAGCCGGTGCGGACGCGGGGGCGGGCGCGGGCGCGGGGGCGGGCGCAGGAGCGGCGGGCCCTGCGGCGGTGGCTGTCACGCGTCCTCCTCTGGCCAGGAGCTCGACCTCGGGCCGGGCCCCTCGACCCGGACACGAGGCGCATCGGCACGGCGGGTCCCCCTCTTGAGTCCCCCGAGCTCCCCCGCGTCCCGGCTGCGGCGCCCAGCCGTCACCCGATCGGCTCAAGGTCAGCGGCCGGGCTGCCGATGCGCTGGCGACGCGCTCCACCGCCCCACACCGCCCGGCACCGCCTGAGACCGCCTGAGACCGCCCGAGACACCGCCCCGGAGGCACCCATGACCACCGTCCTCGTCGCGGACGACGACCTCGACATCCGCGAGCTGGTCGCCTTCAAGCTCGCGCAGGCCGGCTACGAGGTGCGCTCCGCCCCCGACGGCGTCGCGGCCCTGGACGCCGCGCGCGCCGGTGGCGTCGACCTGGTGGTGCTCGACCTGATGATGCCGGGGCTGTCCGGTCTCGACGTCTGCGCCGAGCTGCGCCGCGAGCCGGCCACCGCCGAGCTGCCGGTCATCATGCTCACCGCCCGCGCCCAGGACCAGGACGTCGCCACCGGCTTCGCGGCCGGCGCCGACGACTACGTGGTCAAGCCCTTCAGCCCCCGCGAGCTGGTCAGCCGCGTCCAGGCCGTGCTGGGGCGGGCGCGGGCGTGAGCCCCCTCGCCCTCGTCACCGCCGGGCTGGTGCTCGTCTCCGCCCTGGTGCTGGCGCTGGCCGTCGCGATCGCCGTCGTCCGCGCCGTCCGCGTCCGCCGGGCCGCCCGCGCCCGCGCCGTCGCCGAGCCGCTGCGCCCGCTGCTCCTCGAGGTCGCCGTGGGGGAGGGCCCCGAGGCCGACGACGCCGCCGCTGCGCTCGCCGCGCTCGACGCCGCGGGGTGGCGCAGCGTGGAGCCCGCGGTCCTCGCGGTGCTCGGCAAGGTCCGCGGAGACGGCCAGCGGCTGCTGGTCGAGCTGCTCGCGGCCCGGGGGGTCGTCGCCGGCGCCCGCCGCGACCTGACCGCCCGCAGCGCCGTCCGGCGCGCGACCGCCGCCGAGCTCCTCGGCGCCGCCGGGTACGCCCCCGCGGTGGCCGAGCTGGGCGCGCTGCTGCGCGACGGCGACCCGGAGGTGCGGCTCGTGGCGGCCCGCGCCCTGGGACGCGCCGGCGCTCCCGGTGCCGTCGGCAGCGACGTCGAGGAGGCCCCCCGCGACGCGGCCACCGCTCTGCTGTCCTCGCTCGCCGGTGACCGGCCGGCGGCCCCGCCCGACGTCGTCGCCCGCTCCCTGCTGCTCGTCGGCGCCCCGGCCGCCCCCGCGCTCCTGGCGGCGCTGGCCGCCCCGGAGCCGCTCGTGCGCCTCACCGCGGCCGAGGTGCTCGGCCGCCTGGGCGCCACGGCCGCCGCTGCCGCCCTGGAGGACCTGGTGCTTCGCGACCCGGTGGACGCCGTCCGCGTGCGCTGCGCCGCCGCCCTCGGCCGCCTGGGGGTGCCGTCGGCGGCCTCCGCGCTGCGCGCCGCGACCACGCCGGCCACGGCCCCCGCGGTGCGCCGCGCCGCCGTCAGGTCCCTCGGGGAGGTCGGCGACCCGTCGTCCCTGCGCTGCCTGTGGGGCCTGCTCGACGACGCCGAAGGCGGCGTCGCCGACGCGGCGGCCACCGCCCTGCTCGGGCTGGGCGCTCCGGGCGTCCGCCTGCTCGCCCAGGTCTCGTCGCAGGGCGCCTCGGCCTCCGCGGCGGCCGTGGCGCGCGCCCACGAGGTCGTGACCTGCGCCGTGGCGGCGGAGGTCATGCCGCCCGCGGGTCTGGCCGAGGTGGAGGCCGTCCTCGCCGACGTCCTCGCCCGCGCCTCCCGCACGCCGGCCGCGGAGGTGGCGGCGTGAGCGGGGCCGACGTCGCCGGTCTGCTGACGGCGCTGGCCGGCCCGCTGGCGCTCCTGTGGCCCGACCCCTCCTCGTGGGGGCTCTTCGGCCACACCGCGCGGGGCACCGTCGTGGTGCTCGTCCAGCTGCTGGCCTGGCCGGTGCTGCTGTACGTCCTGGCCATCAACACCAGCTACCTCGTGCTGATCGGCCTCGCCGGAGCGGACATGGGCCGCTACCTGCGCCGCGCGCGCATCCGCGGCGTGGAGGACGCGAGCGCGTCCCCGCTGACGCAGTCGGTGTCCGTGGTCATGGCCGCCTACAACGAGCAGGCCGGGGTCGTCGGCTCCGTGAGCGCCATGCTCGCGCTGCGCCACCCGCGCCACGAGGTGGTGGTCGTGGACGACGGGTCCACCGACGCCACCTTCGCCCTGCTGCGCGAGGCGTTCGACCTCGTGGAGGTCCCGCGCCGCCTGCCCGCCGAGGTGCCGGTGCGCGGCGCCGTCCGCAGCGTCCACGTGCCCCGCGGCGGGCGCTCGCCGCTCGTCGTGGTCCGCAAGGACAACGGCGGCCGCGCCGACGCCGTCAACGCCGGCATCAACGCCGCGCGGAACGAGCTGGTCTGCATCACCGACGCCGACTCCGTGCTCGACCCCGACGCGCTGCTGACGGTCAGCCGCCCCTTCGCCGACGACCCGCTGCGCGTCGTCGCCACCGGGGGAGCGGTCCGGGCCGTCAACGGCTCCGAGCTGGTCGGCGGCCGCGTCGTCGGCGTGCGGATGCCCCGCGGGTGGACGGCGCGCTTCCAGGTCGTCGAGTACCTGCGCGCGTTCTGCGTGGGCCGGGCCGGCTGGTCGCGGCTGCAGTCGCTGGTCCTGATCTCCGGGGCGTTCGGCATGTACCGCCGCGACGTGCTGGTGGAGGTCGGCGGTCTGGACGCCACCTGCATCGGCGAGGACTTCGAGCTGACGCTGCGGCTGCACCGGTACATGCGCGAGGCCGGCCGCGACCACCGCGTGGTCTTCGTGCCCGAGCCCGCCAGCTGGACCGAGGTCCCCGCCACCACCGCGGTGCTCGCGCGCCAGCGCCGCCGCTGGCAGCGCGGGCTGGCGGAGACGCTGTGGCGCCACCGCCGCATGGTCGGCAACCCCCGCTACGGCCGCATCGGGCTGCTCGCCCTGCCCTACTACGTGCTCTTCGAGCTGGTGGCCCCGGTCATCGAGCTGGTCGGCGTCGTCCTCACACCGCTCGCGGTGGGTCTCGGCGTGGTCCCCTGGGAGGCCGCGCTGCTGCTCATGGCGCTCTGCTACGGCTACGCCGTCGTCGTCACCGTCGCCGCGCTGCTCGTGGAGGAGCTCTCCTTCCACCGCTCGCAGCGGTGGCGCGACCTCGGCCGCGGCCTGGCCGCGGCGGTGCTGGAGAACTGCTGGCACCGCCAGCTCACCGCGCTGTGGCGCGTGCAGGGCCTGTGGTCGCTGCTGCGCGGCCAGCGCCAGGTGTGGGGCGCCATGGACCGCCAGGGCCTCGCGGCGGCGAGCGCCGGGTCGTCCGTCCCGTCGTCCGCCCCGTCGCAGGTGCGCCTGCCCGACACCGCCGCGCTGGCCGGAACCGCCCGCCGGCGCGCGGGCTCGGAGCTCCTCCGGTGAGCCGCACCGGGACCGTCCGGCAGCACCGCAGCGGCGGCCGCTCGGCCGCCGTCGGCCTGCGGTCGTGGCTCGTCGTGCTCGTGGCCCTGCTGGTGGCGGTCGCCGGGGCCGGGGGCGCTGCCCTCGTCGTCAGCGACGCGCACAGCGCCGAGGCCGCACGCCTCGGCGCGCTCGCGAGCGCCAGCACGGACCTCGTGCTGGCGGCCTCCGACGCGGGTGCCGCCGGTGGGCGCGAGGCGCAGCTGGCGCGCGTGGAGGAGGCCTCGGCCGCCGCGCTCGCCCTCGCCGTCGGCGGTGCCGAGCGCGCCGCCGTCCAGCGCGAGGCCGGTGAGGCCCGCGCCTGGGTGGGCGCCCAGAGGAGCGTCCGGACGGGAGCCCAGGGGGCACCGCGTCCGAGCGCCGGCCCCGTGGCGCTGCTGACCGCGCACCAGGACCTCGTGGACGCCGTCGCCCAGGAGGCCTCCGCGCTGCACGAGCGCGAGGAGAGCGCCCGCAGCACCTCCCTGGCCGTGGTGGGCCTCGTCCTGGCCGGTGCGCTCGGGCTGACGCTGCTGCTCGCCGCCCGCGTGCGCCGCGGCCTGGTCGAGCCGCTGGCCGGCGTCGCCGAGGTGCTCGGGGGCCTGACCGCCGGAGACCACGACCGGCGCGCCGACACCGACCGGGGCCCCGAGGAGGTCCGTGCCGTGGCCCGCTGGGTCAACGCCCTCGCCGACCAGGGCGACCGCGCGCGCGCCGCGCAGGAGCGCGCCGGTCGGCTGCGGCGCCTGGCCACCGAGGTGGGGCGCCTGGCCCGCGACCCCGTGGCCCCGCGCGAGTCGCTGGCCGAGGCGCTGCGGGTGCTCGGTGAGGGCGCCGGTGTCGACCGCGCGTGGGTCCGCCTCGTCGACGGCGACCCCGTGGCCCTGCACGCCAGCTGGAGCCGTCCGGGCCTGCCACCGGTGTCCGAGGACCTCGGCCGGCACGCCGGGGAGCTGGGACGCTGGCTGCAGGACGCCTGGGACGCCCAGGAGCAGTTCGTCGCCCACGACCTGCTCGCCCACGCCGGTGCCGGCGCCTCCTCCGCGGCGTCCCGGGACCTGCTGGAGCGCACCGGCGCGCGGGCTGCCGTCGTCGTCCCGGTCGGCGCCGGCGAGGCAGCCGTGGGCGCCCTGGTGGTGACCTGCCAGGACGGTCCCCGCACCTGGACCGACGAAGAGGTGGCCCTGCTGCGCTCGGTGGCCGCCGACCTCGGCCGCGCCACCGTGGTGGCCCGGCTGCTGCACGACTCCGAGCAGCTGGTCGAGCGCCTGCGCGAGCTCGACGTGCGCAAGACGACCTTCCTGGCCACCGTGTCCCACGAGCTCCGCACCCCGCTGACCAGCATCGCCGGCTACGTGGAGCTGCTGCGCGAGGGCGGGGCGGGCGAGGTCAGCGACGGCGTCGACAGGATGCTGGCGGTGGTCGAGCGGAACACGGTGCGCCTGCGGGTGCTCATCGAGGACCTGCTCGCGCTGTCGAAGGTCGAGGACGGCGCCCCCCGCGGCGTCCACCAGCCCGTGGCCCTGGGAGACCTGGTCCGCGACGTCGTCGCGCAGCACCGCGGCGCCGCCGGTGACGGCGGCCTGGTGCTGGACGTCGAGGTCGACCTCGACGCCGAGCTCGTCGGGGCGCTGCAGGTGCACGGAGACGCCGCCTCGCTGCGGCGGGCGGTCTCGGGGCTGGTGTCCAACGCCGTGAAGTTCACGCCGACGGGCGGTCGGGTCAGCGTGCGGGCCCGCGCGGAGGACGACCACGCCGTCGTCGAGGTCGTCGACACCGGCATCGGCATCCCCGAGGCCGAGCAGGGGGGCCTGTTCACCCGGTTCTTCCGCGCCACCAACGCCACGGCGCTGGAGGTGCCGGGCGCCGGCCTCGGCCTGGCCATCGCGCGGTCCGTGGTCGAGCACCACGACGGCCGGGTGCTCATCAGCTCGGTGCTGGGGGAGGGGACGACGGCGACGGTCGTGCTGCCCCTGCCCGTCCTGTCACCCGCCGGCTGACCTCCGGGCCGTCCTCCGGGCGCCTCAGACCGCCGGCGCGGTCCGAGCGGCGCTGGCCCGCGCCCGCCGGACCAGCTCCAGCGGGTCGGCGGTGGTGCCGAAGCGCTGCCGCAGCACCCTCCGCGCCGCGTGCACCCCGTTCATGCCGGTCACCGCCGGCCCGGGGGGCGTGGCGGCACCGCACAGGTGGACCTCCTCCGGCAGGCCCGAGGCGTCGCCACCGGAGCGCCGCAGCCGCACGCGCCCCGGGTCCCACGCGGGCAGGGGGCGCATCGCCAGCTGCCAGGGAGTCACCGCCCCCGCCGCGATGTCACCGCCCGGCATGCTCTCGTTCTGCTGGCCGATCATCGCTGCCGTCGTCGTGGTGGTGTGCAGCACCAGGTCCCTGAAGCCGGGCGCGAAGCGCTCCACCTGCGCGGTGACCTCCTCGGCCAGGTCGCGGCGCGACCCGTGCGGCACGTGCGCGTAGGTCCACAGGGTCTGCGCACCCCCGGGGGCCCGGGTCGGGTCGACCACACCCGGCTGCACCACGATCGTGAACGGGTTCGGCGAGTGCCTCCCCGCGGCCACCTCCCGCTCGCTGGCCAGCACCTGCGCCCGGGTGCCCCCCAGGTGGAGGGTGCCGGCGCGGTCGAGACCCGGTGCCGTCCACGGGACCGGACCCGACAGGGCGAAGTCGACCTTGCAGACCGCCCCGCCGTACCGGTAGCGGCGCAGCGCGGCGGCCACCGGCGCGGGCAGCGCGTCACCGGCCATCGCCAGCAGCCCGCTCGGGGCGACGTCGAGCAGCACGGCGCGCGCCCGGGGCAGCTCGCGCAGGTCCCGCACCCGGTGGCCCAGCACGACCCGGCCGCCGAGGCGCTCCACCTCGGCCACGAGCGCGTCGGTCAGCGCCTGCGTGCCGCCGCGCACCACCGGCCAGCCGCCGGCGTGCGCCATCGCTGCCAGGTACAGCCCGGCGCCGGCCGACGCCAGCGTGCGGGGGTCGGCGATGTTGTGCGCCGAGGCGCCGGTGAGCAGCGCGGGCGCGGCCTCGGACCGGAAGCGCGCGTCCCACAGCGGTGAGCCCTGCTCCAGCGCCCGCAGGCCGAGCCGCACGGCGGTGCGCGCCGTGGCCGCGACGCCGGAGGGCGTGCGCGGCACGGCGGGGAAGGTGCGCAGGTCGGACTGCGTGAGCGAGACGACCTCCTCGATGTGCTCCACCAGGGGCCCCAGCAGCGACCGCCACGCGCGGCCGTCGGCACCGAGGCCCTCGGCGGTGGTGGCGAGGTCGCGGTGCGCGAGCCCGGCGCGCCCGCCGTCGAGGGGGTGGGCGAAGGGGACCTCGGGCTGCAGCCACTCCACGCCGGAGGCCTCCAGGTCGAAGGCGCGGAAGAAGGCGCTCGCGGCCCCTGCGGGGTGGGCGATCGAGCAGTGGTCGTGCCGGAACCCCGGGAGCGTCATCTCGAGCGTCCGCGCGCCGCCGCCCGGGCCCTGCGCGGCCTCGTGGACCTCCACCGACAGGCCGGCGCTGGCGAGGCACACCGCCGCGGACAGCCCGTTCGGGCCGGAGCCCACGACGACGACGTCGACCTCGGTGCGTCCGCCGGACCCGGTCGCAGGAGTGCTCACCCCGTCGAGGCTAGGCGCGGATGGGACGATGGGCCCTGTGGAACAGCCCCGGCCCGTGCGCGTGGCCGCCGTCGACTGCGGCACCAACTCCCTGCGGCTGCTGGTCGCCGACGTCGTGCTCGAGGACGCGTCCGCCCGGGTGACCGACGTGGTCCGCACGATGGAGGTGGTCCGGCTCGGCCAGGGCGTCGACCGCACCGGGGCCCTCGCCCCCGAGGCCCTGGAGCGCACCCTCGCGGCGACCGCCCGGGTGCGGGAGGCGCTGCTGCAGCACGGCGTGCCGCTGGACGCCGATTACGTGCGCTTCGTGGCGACCTCGGCCAGCCGCGACGCGAGCAACGCCCACCTGCTGGTCGACGGCGTGCGCGAGCTCCTCGGCGTGGGGCCGGAGGTCATCAGCGGGGTGGAGGAGGCGGGCCTGAGCTTCCTGGGTGCCACCGGCGAGCTGCACGGCCGGCACCCCGGGCCGTTCCTGGTCTGCGACCTCGGCGGCGGCTCCACCGAGCTGGTCCTCGGTGACGCCGACGTGGTCGCCGCCCGCTCCGTCGACGTCGGGTGCGTGCGCCTGCACGAGCGGCACGCCCTGTCCGACCCGCCCACCCGGGAGCAGGTGGAGGCGGTGCGCGCCGACGTGCGCGCCGCCCTCGACGTCGCCGCGGCCGAGGTGCCGCTGGAGCGCACCCGGACCCTGGTGGGCGTCGCGGGGACGGTGACCACGATCGCCGCGCACGCGCAGGACCTGCTGGCGTACCTGCCCGAGCGGATCCACGGCGCCGTGCTGCCGGTGGCCGACGTGCTGGCCTCCTGCGACGAGCTGGTCGCGACGTCCCGCGAGGAGCGCGCCGCGCTCGGGTTCATGCACCCGGGGCGCGTCGACGTCATCGGGGCGGGAGCGCTGGTCTGGCGCGAGGTGGTCGCGCGGGTGGCCGGCCTCACCGGGATCACCGAGGTGCTGGTCAGCGAGCACGACATCCTCGACGGCACCGCGATCGACCTGGCCCGCCGCGCGGCGGTGGTCTCCCCGTGAGCGGCGCCGCCGGCCCGGCCAGCCCGGCCAGCACGACGACGGCGCCCGCGGGCCCCGACCCGGTGCGCCCCGGCGGCGCCCTGCGCCTGCTGCCGTCGGTGCTGCTCGTGGCCGCCGGCGTGCTCGTCTTCGCCCTCGAGCAGCGCCCCGCCGGGTGGGCGCTGCTGGTGGCGGCGCTGGTGGCGGCCTTCGCCGTCGGGCGACGGGAGGGCTCCTCGCTCGGTCGCGACCACGCCCTCGCGGTGCTCGGCACCGCGGTGATGAGCCTCGTGCCGGTCACCACCGACATCTCCTGGTCGCACATGACGGCGATGGGCGCGGCGATGGTGGTCGCCGTGGGGGCTCCCTACGCGCTGTCGCGGTGGGCCTTCCGCGACCACGCCATCCGCTTCCCGGTGGCCACGGGCCGCCGCTGGAGCCGCTTCGAGTGGTGGTGGCTCGCGGCCGTCGTCGTCCTCGGGTGGACCGCGCTGCCGTTCTACCTGATCACCAGCGGGGTCTACGAGAACTGGCCCGCGGCGCGCACCGGTGACGAGCTGTTCCGCCTCTTCCTCGGCACCAACGCCCTCGGCATCTGGGACGAGCTGTTCTTCATCTGCACCGTCTTCGCGCTGCTGCGCCGGCACCACCCGGTCTGGCTCGCGAACCTGCTGCAGGCGGTGCTCTTCACCGCGTTCCTCTACGAGCTGGGGTTCCGCGAGTGGGGGCCGCTGCTGGTGTTCCCGTTCGCCCTCATCCAGGGCTTCACCTTCGCCACGACGCGCTCGCTCAGCTACGTCGTCGCGGTGCACCTGACCTTCGACGCGATCCTCTTCATGGTGCTCGTGCACGCCCACACGCGGGAGTGGTTCCCGCTCTTCCTGTACTGAGCTCCGGTGCCGCCGGCGGCCCCCCCCCCCCGGGGGCACACGGACCCTTCGCCAGGTGACCGCGGTCGGTGTGGACGGTGACCGCGGTCAGTCGCCGTGCCACCGGCCCAGGGAGCCGGCTCGCCGGGTGACCGCGGTCAGCGCCCCGGGTGACCGCGGTCACCTGCTGACGCGGGCGCGAGACCGGGCCGGGGCACGGGTCTGTGCGGTGTGGCGTTCTCGACGGTAGTGCGCTTCGCGCAGTACTGTTCGTGACGTGGATGCGACGCAGCTGCTCAAGGGGGTCCTCGACGCCGCCGTGCTCGCCGTCGTCGAGGACGACGACGGCTACGGCTACGACGTGGTGCGCAGGCTGCGCAGCGCCGGGCTGGAGGACGTCGGCGACGCCTCCGTCTACGGCACGCTGCGGCGCCTGTACGCCGCCGGTGCGCTGAGCAGCTACGTGGTGCCCTCGGAGGAGGGGCCGCACCGCAAGTACTACGGCATCAACGCCCGCGGCCGGGAGCTGCTGGAGACCCAGCGCAAGAGCTGGCGCGCCTTCTCCGAGACCGTCGACCACCTGCTCGCACCCGAGGGGGCACCCCGATGAGCACCACCCTGCCCGTCCCGACCGCTCCCCGCCCCGGCGGGGACGGCGGCGCCACCGGCGACCCGTCGCTGGACGCCCGCTGGTACGCCGCCGCCGTCCGCAGCGAGCTGTCCGACCTGCCTGCGGACGTGGTCGAGGAGCTCTCCGGCGGCCTGGAGGCCGACCTCGCCGAGCTGGCCGCCGAGTCGTCCACCCCGCTCGCCGAGCGCCTGGGCCCGCCCAGCGGGTATGCGGCCGAGCTGCGCTCCGCCGCCGGGCTGGCGCCCCGGTCCGCAGGCGGGGCGCGGGGCTCCGGGCTGTGGGCCCGCGCCACCGAGGGCGTCCGGGAGGATGTCGAGCACGCCGCGGCCCACCTGCGCGCCCAGCGGTGGTGGCCCGGAGCCGTCGAGCGGGCGGTGCTGCTGCGCCCGGCCTGGTGGGCGCTGCGCGGTGCCCTGCTGGGGTGGCTGCTCGTGGGCGCGTTCTGGGGCTGGGGCCTGACGCCGGGCGGGTTCCTGTTCCTGCTGGCCGCCGTCGCCGCCAGTGTCGAGGTGGGCCGCCGCCGCCCGGTGGTGCCGTGGAAGCGCGCGCTGGTCCTGGCGGCGAACGTGCTGGCGGTGCTCATCGCACCCTTCGCCCTGTCCTCGGTGGCGGGCCCCCAGACCGTCTACGTCGACGGCGGGTACGTGAGCAGCGACCCCGCCGCGTCATCCGGCGTCTGGGTCGACGGGCGCCAGGTCACCAACCTCTACCCCTACGACGCGCAGGGCCGCCCCCTCACCGGGGTCCAGCTGCTCGACGACCACGGCCAGCCCGTCGCGACGACGACGGGGGCGGCCCAGGACTGGACGACCTCCGAGGGCCCGAGCCCCCTGGTCCCGGTGGTCGACGCCGAGGGCGCCGTCCGCTGGAACGCCTACCCGCTCGCCGTCCAGTCCGAGACCGGTGGCGCGCCGGTGCTCCCGCCCCTGCCGCAGCCGACCCTGGCGCCGCTCGTGGGCGCGGGGGCGTCTGCCGCCGCCGCCCCCGGTGCGAGCGCGACCCCGACCGAGCTGCCCGGCACCACCCCGACGGCCGGGGTGCTCGAGCCCCTCCCGGAGCCCGCCACCGCGACGCCCCCCGCGCTCACCCCGACCGCCTCGGTCTCGGCCGGGTGACCGAGCACGGGGACACCCGGTGGCGGGGCGCAGCGGCCGGCGCCAGGGTCGGGGGGTGCCCGCGCAGCGACCTCCCCGGCCGGTGCTGCTGCCGCACCCGGTGACGGGGGACCTCCACCGCTCGCCGGTCGCACCCGGCACCGGGTGGCCGGGCGACCCGGCCGCGCCGCGCACCCGCGTGGCCCGCGACCCCGCCCAGGTGGAGGCGCTCGCGGCGTCGTCGCGCGACACCGACCAGCTCGACGCGCGCGTCTCGGTCTGCCGGGCGTGCCCCCGCCTGGTCACCTGGCGCGAGGACGTCGCCGCCACCGCCCGCCGCGCCCACCTCGGCCAGCCGTACTGGGGCCGGCCGATCAGCGGCTGGGGCGACCCCCGCGCCCCCCTGCTCGTGGTGGGGCTCGCACCGGCCGCCCACGGGGGCAACCGCACCGGGCGGGTGTTCACCGGTGACCGCTCCGGCGACTGGATCTTCGCCGCCCTGCACCGCGCGGGCCTCGCCGCCCAGGAGCGCAGCGACCACGCCGGCGACGGGCAGCACCTGGTGGGTGCGCGCATCGCCGCCGCGGTGCGCTGCGCCCCGCCCGACAACCTCCCGTCCACCGAGGAGCGCGCCGCCTGCGCCCCGTGGCTCGACCGGGAGGTGCAGCTGGTGCGCCCCCGGGTGCTCCTGGCCCTCGGGGGCATCGCCTGGGACGCGTCGCTGGTGTGCGCCCGGCGGCTCGGGTGGGAGGTCCCTCGGCCCCGGCCGCGCTTCGGGCACGCCGCCCGCGCCGAGCTGCGGCGCGGGGGAGCCGACCACGAGGTCGTCCACCTGGTCGGCAGCTACCACGTCAGCCAGCAGAACACCTCGACCGGCCGCCTCACCGAGGCGATGCTGGACGGCGCCGTGGGTCTGGCCGCGGCGCTCGCGGGGGTGCCGGCGGCGTGACCCCCGCTGGGCGCGGCGGTCGCTGCGGTGCGCGTCGGGTCGCCCGCGACGGGTCTGGAGGTGACGATCTCCACCTCACCCCGGCGGGTGCCTCCCGACGGTGGAGTGGGTGGCCCCGTTACCGGTCGCGCCCCGGTGAAGCCTAGATTTGGTCGCATGACCGCCCCCGCCTCCCTGGAGTCCCCCGTGCCCGCCGCGGCTGGACGCCCCCGGATCCTGCTGCTCGGCGGAGGCTTCGTGGGCCTCCTGACGGCCCGTCACCTGCTCAAGCAGCTGAAGGCGGGTGAGGCTCAGGTCGTCGTCGTCGACCCGCGCCCGTACATGACCTACGCGCCGTTCCTGCCCGAGGTGGCCGGCGGCTCGATCGAGGCCCGCCACGTCGTGGTCTCCCTGCGCCAGGCGCTCAAGGGCGCCGACGTGGTCACCGGCACCGTGACCGGCATGGACCCGGCCCGCAAGGTCGCCTTCGTGCAGCCCCAGGAGGGCGAGCAGGTCGAGATCTCCTACGACCAGGTCGTCGTCGGCCTCGGCGCCGTCTCCCGCGTCTTCCCGATCCCGGGCCTCATGGAGCAGGCGATCGGCTTCAAGTCCGTCGAGGAGGCCACGGCCTGCCGCGACCACATCCTCGACCGCCTCGACGCCGCCGCGGTCATGACCGACCCGGCCGCCAAGAAGCGCGCCCTGACGTTCGTCTTCGTCGGCGGCGGCTACGCCGGCATCGAGGCCATGGCCGAGCTCGAGGACCTGGTCCGCGCCTCGGTGAAGAACCACTCCGGCATCTCCCAGGACGAGGTCAACTTCGTCGTGGTCGAGGCCCTCGGTCGCATCCTCCCCGAGGTCGGCCCCGAGATGGGCCTGTGGTCGCTGGGCCAGCTGCGCGAGCGCGGCATCGACATCCGCCTCGACACCCAGCTGAAGTCGATCGAGGGCGGCCACGCCGTCCTCTCCGACGGCACCGAGTTCGACACCGACACCGTCGTGTGGACCGCGGGCATCAAGTCGAACCCCGTGCTCGCCGCCACCGGCCTGCCGCTCGACAAGCTGGGCCGCCTGACCGTGCGCGCCGACCTGCGGGTCACCGGTGACGACGGCGTGGTCGACGGGGCCTGGGGCGCCGG
>Ga0325403_1001557_pt1 | contig 19245 bp, 10 predicted proteins | sample PopdelMetagenome_19_FD_205665 | JGI IMG/M metagenome (GOLD analysis project Ga0325403, IMG submission 205665) | Populus deltoides microbial communities from Bellville, Georgia, United States - Xylem-PdKOR-R4 | ecosystem: Host-associated > Plants > Phyllosphere > Stem > Wood/Secondary xylem...
TATTATTCCAAAATTAGACTCAAACTCACATTTTCTTTGTAAATATAAAACTATAAAAGCCTTGAAACTCTTATTTAATTTTAGAAGTTTCCCTCATTTTTAATATATTTTTTTGTTGAACTTATAACTAAAATTCGAGAATTATAATTGAAACCATGAAAACCCTATATCTGAACACTAATTTTTGTGAATTAATAGTATTTGTTACATGCATTCTTTCTTATAATTTATATTTGTCTTTATCCTGGGACTTGTTTTTTTTAAAAGAAAATTACATTCATTATTTTCATAACCTATTTATTTATTTATTTTATTTGGTCCTTATTCCGATAAGATCAAATATTTTATTGCTAGAATTTATTAATTTGTATTTTCGAGACTCAATTATATTTAAAAATTTAAAATTTACTCGTAAATATAATATTGTAGAGGTTCTCCTAATGGCCCGCAGCAACGAGTGGTAACATGATGTATTAAATTACAAAAAACGACAAGGTTACACGTCCAAAACAAAAAAAAAAACCACCACACCAAGTCACAACCGTCCATACTAATGAAAACAAATCTGGACCCTCCAAATCGCATAACCTCACATTATCATACTTCCCTCCCTCTCCCCAGCCCCCTCTCCCTATAACCATAAAACTTCTCCCTCAAAAAGTCGCCACCATAACCAAACCCTCAAAAAAAAAATAATTTCACCAAAAATGCTCAGAGCCCTCCAAAATTAAAAATCCGAAAAAACCCTAGCTCAGAGAGAGAGAGAGAGAGAGGGAGGGAGGGGGAGGGGCTCATCTATAGCTATATCTGCATATCTAAATAATAGTACAGGCAATGGATTCAGATCAGGGAAAGCTATTTATTGGAGGGATTTCATGGGAGACGTCAGAGGAGAAGCTCGGGGAATATTTTACGCAATACGGCGACGTTTTGCAGACTGTCGTTATGAAAGATAAGACCACTGGTAGGCCTAGAGGCTTTGGCTTTGTCGTTTTTGCAGACCCTTCCGTTCTCGATAGGGTTCTTCAAGATACGCACACTATTGATGGTAGAACGGTGAGTTAAAGCTTTTATTCTTTATTATTTTTTACTCTTTAAGGCCTTTTTTGTGCTTTTTTGGCAATGTTTTTTTTTTTTCTTCTCGGGTTTGATTTTATCTGGTTCTTGGTTGTATTCAGATATAGTTATTGCAATTTTGGAGTGTGATATTAGGGTTCTTGAGCTCATGGTTTATGGTAACAATTTTATTGGGTACGGTGTTACTGGCCGTTGGTTTCAGATTGATTTTGAATTAATTTAGTTGTATCTGCGAATGGGTTTTTGATACACTAGCTGCTTTTGAGTTGCTCAATTGAGTCAATTAAAGGAAATAGAAAATAAAAGAAACAACTGCGGAGATCATCTTATAACGATTCCGCCTGTAAGGTTGTATTCCATGTGACAAGAAACAGAGAAACCGACTCCTGTGAATTGTTGAATTGGAAGCTATAGAAAGGCCCTTTTGGTTTTTGAACACCCTGTGTCTTCTTTGAATCAGTTTCACTTATCGAATTTGCACTAGTTTTATGGACATTGTAGATGTAGTAGAGCTTGATGTGTCTTATGATAAATTATAGAAATGTTAATCAACGACAATAAGCCTATTTCCATACATGATCCCATCTCTGGATTGGTGTTCTCGCATGATAATTTTTTTTCAGGCGAGTTAAACCTCCAGACTTCTCTGCAGTTCAGGCACTGGTAGTGAGTCCATGTGATATATTGCAGTGGTATTCCATGGGGTGGGTATGTGCCTTTTAATGCTGTTGAATAGGACATGCAAATCAAAATTGCACATATTTAACTAATTCACTGAATAAATCAATATATTACTACAGCTTCTTGTTATTAGGTAGCTTTTCAGTGAGTACAGATTGTTTGAAGTGGTGTTATTTGTGCTTGTGGTTACTTGTTTCCAATTGCTCAACTATAGAGGTTTGTCAAAGAAGCTATTCATCTTTATTTAGTGGGGTTCAAATTTATTTTTGTATTACACTGTACCAGGATTTGACAAGCTAGCGCACCAGGTATACTGATTTATGTGAACAGTTTTGTGTTGAGATTGTGACCTTATGTTGATGTCGAGATTGTGACACCAACCCAAGTATCCTTAAAGATCGGCTCTGTGACAAATCAATTTGTCTTATAACATGAGTTTATGCATATAGACTACACCTTTGTGAGAGTTGTCTATTTCTTTAGTGATTACTAGGCTTGTCATACATGAAGAATTTACTTACACAAGTTTTAGAGGACTGTAATCAGATGGATATCTTGGGAATTCTGCATGATGAACGAGTTTCGTGCTTTCAATTTGTATTCCTGCCTTCCAACCAGTTGCTTTGGTTATCAGGTTGAGGCAAAGAGGGCATTATCAAGAGAGGAGCAGCAAACAAATGCCAGGGCTGGAAACTTGAATCCAGCTAGAAACACCAGCAGTGGTGGAAATATTCGGACCAAAAAGATATTTGTTGGAGGATTGCCTCCTACTCTAACTGACGATGGGTTTCGCCAGTATTTTGAAGCCTTTGGCCTTGTAACTGATGTAGTAATAATGTACGACCAGAGCACCCAGCGACCTCGTGGATTTGGTTTTATTTCCTTTGATTCTGAAGATGCTGTTGACCGGGTGTTACAGAGAACATTCCACGATTTGAATGGTAAGCAAGTTGAAGTAAAACGAGCTCTTCCTAAAGAGGCCAATCCTGGTGGGGGTGGCCGCTCTATGGGTGGCAGTTACCAGAGCTACGGTGCATCTGGTGGTAACACAAACTCATATGATGGTCGAATGGATTCAAGTAGGTATATGCAGCCTCAAGGCACTGGAGGTGGTTTTCCTCCTTATGGGTCATCTGGCTATAATGCAGCTGGATATGGATATGGTCCTGCCAGTAATGGTGTTGGTTATGGTGGCTATAGCAGCTATACTGGAGCTGGTGCTGGTTATGGGGGACCTGCAGGTGCGGTCTATGGGAATCCTAATGTTCCAAATCCTGGCTATGCAAGCGGTCCTCCTGGGGCACCCAGAAGTTCATGGAACAGTCAAGGTTCATCTGGCTATGGTGCTATGGGTTATGGGAGTGCTGCTTCTTGGGGTGCTTCAAATGCTGGTGCTGGCAGTGGTCCTGGTTCAGCGTCTGCTGGTCAATCTCCTGGTGGGGCCACTGGGTATGGGAGTCAAGGTTATGGGTACGGTAGTTATGGTGGAAATGATGGATCTTATGTGAATCCAGTTGGGTATGGTGCTGTTGGAGGACGTTCTGGGGGCACTTCAAACAGTAATGCTGGTGGTCCTGGCGGGGCAGAACTACAGGGTAGCGGTGGCGGCTACATGGGGAGTGGATATGGTGATGCAAATGGAAATTCTGGGTATGGAAATGCATCATGGAGATCAGAGCAACCACAAACTTCTGGAAATTATGGGGGTCCTGGTGGTTATGGTGGCGGTTATGGTGGTTCTCAGGCCCGACAAGCCCAACAACAGTGATTGTGAACACCTTAGCTGCCTACCAGGTCTTCATCTCTGTTTGTGAGCAAGCATGTCCAGCTGTTCTCATGAGGTTCTCTGAAGATTTCTTGCTCCCAGCACCAGGGGAGTGGCTCAAATTGGATGATGCACTTTGGGAATGGTTGGGTTGCTTAAATCCCAGTAGTTTGCACTATCTGTTTTGCTAGTCTTTAATAATTAGTTCAAGGCGTGCTAGATGCCCTTCTTATTTAATGTTTGCTTATTGAGTGTAGTTCTTAATTCAGCGTGCTTACAATCATCTGCTAGCTGTTCTGCAACTTTTCGGCTCTCTATCCTAGTGTTTAATCTACTGCGCATATAATATCTGTGTTGTTTGGTTTCAGCTGTATTATTTTATTATGTCTTTAATATTGGGCACTTTTTGATCTGTTTTTGACTGGGAACAAGATGCTAGAAGCGAATTCTAGAACTTGATATGCTTACTTTAACTTGACAAGTAGGCTTACAGAGATTGAATTGAGAGTTTTTAACTGATAGCAGTGGAGCTATAAGCACTTCGTAAATGGATAGCTTCGTAAATGGATAGCGTTAATCGTAGTGGTAGTTGACACTTTGAAGATTACATAATCATTTCCCCCCTGTATTTGCCCTTGTGTTGTACAGGAGGAGATGCTCGAGTTCTAAGGTGAGGTCAAAGGGTCCACTCATGGCTGAACCCGAGCTTCCTAGTGGGGGTTTGTTCAGCATGGAAGTGTGAAGAGGACTTGTCAGTTGGATTTGTGATTAACCCAAGAAAAGCTTTTCCGGCTAGCAATGCCAACACTGCCAGTGTTTTTTTTGCAGCTTCTTGGCATTCGAAGTCGTAAATTTCTCAATCATTCTGGTTTCTTGTGGACTGATGGATTTGTTAGACAGGGAGTTTGCGGTATGTTGACTTAATTAGTTAGCTGTGTTGCATGGCAAGTTCCTCATACCTAATTGTTTAGGCCACATAGTTATGCGCTGGACTAGATAATGTGTCATTCCAATTGCTTAGAGCACCAGATAAGTTATCAATCGAAAACTTTAGTTGATCTTGGAATGTCGTTGATGGCTTAATTACATTTTATGTCAACTTATCTTTTGTGGGATACAGGATAAATATGCAAATGGTGTTGCTTGTCTAATTTAATGCATTTTTCTACTACTGATAACGAGCCTTGTGATGTTTTAATCTCTCATTCAAGAGTTGCCACGACCCATGATTTTCTTCTCCAATGGCTGGATGTCCTTGTCTGTTTTATAATTAGGTGGAAAATTCCCTGTTTGATTCCAAAAATTTGTATTGTGGGGCTGGATACTCCCTTTTGAGTCTGCCTTTTCTGAGCTGTATTGCGTCTGTTTATCGGTTGGTTAGATAAATGTTGGTCAGGCGTTTCTAATTGGGCATGGCGCATGCTTTACACTATATTTGCTAATACCTAGCGGCTAGGATGCTGTGCCCCTCAAGTTTTACAGCTCAACTATAAGCAACATGTACATTTCGAGTTGAATGTACTGAAGTGATAGCAAAACGGTGGGTTGGTGATTCTGTAAAGTGCGAGGACATTAAGAACATGGCCATTGCCCTCCTGTTTTTGTTTTTTCTACCCTTTGTGCTTGTGTTTCCAGCCTTGATGTCCAATATTTTATTGTGTTCTTAGGAAGTAAATACCATGTTTTCCTGTCTTATGAGAAAGCAGTTTACTTTCCATTTCATACAGAATCCGAATTCTCCGTGCCTTGAATTTGGAACCACGTCTTCCTGCAATTTTACAAATCATGATTGTCTTGAATTTTTTATCACAATGATGCGAAACCAGTGCCCCAATCTCTTAGTTGTAATGTCTTCATCTTCCATTATATCCTTCGTGTTTTGAAACAAGCTTCTATGACTCTAGTCTGGATCATCACCATTGTTAATGACCCTTCCATTCCATTTTTGTGTGGCGGATCATTCGGCTGCCATTTTTGTTTCTCGAGATGCTCTTCTCAACAAGAAAAATTATCTCTAGTTGATGACCAGAAACACAAAAAAGAAAATCCTCCCACCATAGCTTGCGAAGAACTGAAAATTTATGCAATTGCTCTTTACCTCTTGTTCTCCAAGAAATGTTCTCTCCAGATTCTCACGGTGCGCTGGAAATGACTGCCTATAACTATTACATCTTTTTTTGCATGATGGTCAGTGGCCACTATGAGCTAGAGGATCCATTGATTGTAAATTGAATCTGACAATGGTATTTTGGTATAAACATTAAATTTTTTATAACAGAAAAGCAATCTTGTTATATTTTAAACATTAAAGGGTTTTATCAAATTTTTTATATTTTATATTCAATCTCAAAATAATAACAAAAATTCTTCAGTCACTAAGATTCATAATTAATAGATGAGAAATTGCGTAATGTTGCAGGCCAGCACCAATCAGCAATCATACATTAATCATCATATATCCTGAACAGTAATTCTGCTAGTTGTCAAGACAAGCTAGCCTGTTGAAATGTATTTGCCAAGGATAGAACCCATCATCCTGAATGGCATTATTTTAAAAAAATGAAGTAAATGGAGCAACTGTTGAACTTACTTTCAAGGGAGATCTCTGAATTTGGCTGCAAGATTCAATTAGCAGCAAATAATATGCTTTTAGCTCTCTGACAACAAATGATTGAAGTTAACTAAATAAAGAAAAACATGAAAACGAAGAAATCAATACTTGGACTGGCTTCGGTGTGATGGTGCTATCTTCCCTCACAGAAAAGAATCAATACGCTGAAGGAAAACTTTTGTATGGATTGCTTAGTGCAACAGCATTGCCAGGACGTGAAAATACAACCTACATTACAAAGGAAATCAAATTTCTTTGCTTGTAAGCTGAAGGGACAGAATTTTAATAAAGCCATATGTAGTTTCGGATTAAGCAAATCATGACATAAACACATCATCAGCACGTAGCTACTATCAACTATATATTCTGCGAGTAGTTACGTCATAAATATTACCGAGTTTTTACTGATCACACTCGAATTTTCTAATACAAGCTAAGCATATATTTTGATTTATCTCCATGATTTTAGAACAAACATCCATTTTTCTGTATGTTGATAGGCATGTTCCAAAGAAGTTTAATGAGAAGTTGATTGATATTTACAAAAATTATATTATAGCTTTGAATAACAATATTGCAATCTTGAGATTTACCTGGTAATTTCCAAGTGTATGTGTCTTGAAACCAGCTGCACAATAGTCAAAATAATACTCCCATGTTCGGATGAACTTCTCATTGAATCCCAGGGCAAGAATTTTTCTACAGAGAAAATCAATGCACCAGCATAAATAGCCTGTTTAATTCTAAAAATTATAGTTATTCTACAATCAGACACTGAGATTATCAGTGGGAAAACAAGGAGATGAAAATAAACAGAACGAACGATATAGATTTCAGAAACTTCTGGTGAGAATTATTGCAAATGCAATAGTCTGATCAATCAGGTAGTGGCGAGCAAACGCTAATTTTGATGCTGCACAAACTTTTGATGCATCCTACTACATGAACGTGTCTGTAAGGGAATCTATTCATCATACTGAAAATCAATTAAACTACTAAATTACCAGAATGAATGACATGTGACTTGTAGCAGATTCTCAATAATTATTGGTCTGAAGGATTCTCTAATAATGCATCTAAGAATTTTTTACATTACAATCACAGTATTTTTCATTTTCTGAAAATAGGAAAAGCAATTCATTATTTCTTGAAGCCACCTATCTTCTTTTCTTTGGCACACGGATCAGGATCATGTTAAGCATTATTCATGCTAACTCTGTTGTAATTAAAGATTACTGCCTAGCAGTAGCAGCGAATTCAAAAATGTAATATGATCAACACAGTGTAAAAAATATTCCTTAAAATGGTTCATATATCACGTCATGTTTTTAAATTAATACTATGTATAATTATATATTTTATTTTGTATAAGATTCATCAGTGATAATTGAAGGCGTAAAAGTGGCAAGCTAGGCATATCCATGATGGATGGAGACGCAAAAATTAGGTTAAAAAGGGCTCCTAATCAAGCCATATAAATATTATGAAAAAACTTGTGTCTTCCATCAACATATAAAAAACCTAAAGTTTGGCATAAACTAGAAGGTTCTTTCTTCCTGGCAGAACATGGTGAAGCTGACACCATAAGTTGCAAAATAATCTGAAAAATTCTGAAGTGACTTTTACCTCTGCTTCTCCAGGAAATTCCTTCTCCAATATTTAAGTGTTTGATAGTAATGAATTCCAATATTTTCCACATGCTCCACGCTGTGCAAACACAAACTTAAGTTCATTGTGCAGAAAAGTAATTTGAAGAAAGAACAATGACATCAGCAGTAAAATTCAGCTAAAACTGACGGCTCTTACCACAGTCTCGATGAGGTGGCCATGGCTGATGTTATTCTTGTTAATGAAGGCAAGCATCCACCAGGAAAAATATATTCCTTAATAAAATCTGAGCTTTGCCTATACTCATCATATCTTTCTTCTGGTATTGATATGAACTACAAAAAAATGTTTGGAAACAGTCAGCCCCCTCTGTGTTAAGTAAAATGTAGAATAATGTGCATGGCCCAAACTGCTAAAGAACCTGACAATTAAGCACTAACTTCTACCATCGCTCCCATTACCTTACAATTCCAAGGGGAAGAAATAAGCAAAAAAATATAAAAATTCCAATATTTTCATTACCTGTAGGACAAGAAGCCCATTTTCTGCTAATACTGATTCGCAGCAGCCAAAAAAATCTTCCATGTATTCATGGCCGACGGCTTCTATCATTTCACTGGACAAGTGAAAGATGAGGGCCATTAAAGTGATAGTATTAGTACAACATTCTAAGATCAGAAAGTAATATTTCGGTGGGAGAACTCACCAGGATATTATTCTGTCGTATTTGTGGGTCTTGGGCAATTGGCGATAGTCGCAGAGGTGAAATGCTATACGGTCCTGGTAACATGGTTCATGTTAAAAACAAGTTACTTGATTTCAGAAGCAACCATGTTATGCTTCAGTACAAAGCAAAAGAAATCCACTCTAGAAAACCTTGTCTCCATGACTGGGTTTTTTTTTAATGAGACATTGCCAACTTTTTCCTTGCTTACTTGCTATATAATACAATCTCTAATTATGTTTGAAAGCTTTAACATCCATATGCATGTGAAAACTGCAAAAGGCAAAAGGGCCACTGGCCAAAGAATAGAAAAAAGCAGGAAAATCAGGGCGATATCAGAATTGCAATTGTCCTTCAAATTTCCAGTTCATACCTGGAGGCCAGCTTCCTTCACCTTCATTTCTGCATATTTTAGTTGTTCTTCAGATAGAGTGATGCCAGTGTATTTACATCCAGTTCGTTGGACAGCTTCAATGGCCAAGGTTCCCCAGCCACAACCAATCTCAAGAATTTCATGATCTTTACTGATTCTAGCCTAGATTGTTCAGGTGTAAGAACATAAAAGTTGACATGAGTATCAAGCAAACTTGGTCAAATTGTAAAAAATTAGCTAAGTGATAGGCTCACCTTTTCGATTAGAAGGGATATTTTTCTCATTTGAGCGTCTTTCAAATCCTCGTCTTCTGTCTTTAAACAAAACACATAAAAATGAACATATCATCAGATAAACATACCATGCTAGGGATTAGATTATTTTTTTTCATGCATTATTTTAAATGAAATAAAAAATAGGCAGGGATTCCAACCTTAAATACTCCACAAGAGTACGTCATTGTTTCATCCAAGAACAGTGCAAAAAGCTCATTACTCTGGAGACACAGCCAAAAAGGGATGTGAGCTTCTAGTATCACAAATAATTACACTTTTGACAACAAAAAAGTTCCAAGACCATAACAGAAGTAAATATCTGGACAAATAGTGAAATCAACAACCTCTCACAATACTATGATATGAGAAAAAAACTAACGAGACCGTGAATATTATTAGAGAGTAAAAGCAGCACTATCTTTTTGTTCCTTCAACAAGGTTCAAAATGAATCTTAGAAACTAAGACTTTTGACAATGCTTCCATGTTACACATCCTGCTTAATACGAATGCTTTGGCAAGTCCATTGCATTGCATGTTCACATATATAAGATCACAAAGAATCTTAGAAGTTATTCATTAGCTTTTCTTTTTATTTGAATATTTTCATTAGCTTTTCTCCCTCTTCTTTTTAGATATCGCCAAAATACACTGATGAGTTGAGGAATTGGCTTAAAGGCATAGTGAGAATGACAATGAAAGAAATGTTAGGCCTACTGATGCGGAACAATGAGCAAAAAGAAGTCTTTCAACCAAAGAGTGACAGGCTAGGCCATTTTATGTCGTCTCCATCTATATATTCGTGTAATCTACAGTGTGGGTCTGATGTCCCCACCACCTACACCCTAAAAGGCTATATTTTTAGCTAGATCTGACAATTTAATATGGTATAGAACTAAAACCATCTTAATGAAATGGTTTGCTGTTCAAATCTTGGCACCCTCATCTTCATTTCAAAAATTAAATAGTTTTTCCATAAGCTTGCTAGCAGCCGTGGTCTATTTTCTTTTCCCTCCATTACGCATACAAGTAAGGACATTATAAAAATAATTCAACATGGCATAGAAAGAGATGTTTAAACATAATGTGCCACTGGGAAAACTGAATGTTTTTGAATCAGTGCCAGTTTAACAATCTCATACCAGGTCATAATGACGAGAGATATTTCTGCGAGCTTGAGTAAGAGTATTTTGCCTTGATACATGCTGAATGAAAAATTTTGCAGATGCGATACCGGCTGTGAATAATAATGGTGTCCACCAGCCCCTGAAACGAACAAAGTGAGAATACTTAATGAAACAAAGTAACAAGAATATCAATCTCTTGTAATATCAAATTTTCAGAGCTACCAGTCATAGCATACCTTTTCTTGTTCAGCTTTGATGCAGATTTATTAGCATCTCTATTTACAATGAGAATCTGCAATACAAATTAGTAAAGAAAGTTCTTTGAAATTCAATCCACAAGAGATAGCTTAGATCAGTTATCTCACCATGAAAAGGTTTAGAAGGCCTTCATCTTTGTTAACAAAGGAAAAATCACCATTGATATATGCATCTGCGAGGCCTAAATCAGCCTGTGTCATTATCTGAGAAAAATTTCTTGAGCACATTAGTTGCAGTAACAATTTTGAATTAGGCTTTTAAATTATTCTAAATAAAAAAAAAACTTCTGTTTGTAGCATATCAATTCAGTTCAGTTTTTTCCTCTTGATTATTTTGAACTCAAGGTGGAATGTGACTTGCTTGGAAGTGAACTACAATGGCGTGCATACCTTCCAGTAAAACTGGGGATTGTGAACCTTCAAAACAGTTTTCAGTGAACATTTTTTTGAAGTTCCCTCAAAGGAGAAAACTGAGCCTCCTTCCTCCAGCAAACTGTCAAATCACCATATATTGATTGAAAAAGAGAGAGGATAATCTAGTATGGACTGTCAATATCAATAAGATTCAAGACGAAAAAAACAAGCTTATAGAAGAAATGAGAATAAAGTTAAAAGATTTGGACAAATGACAAAGATAGCAATGTTGCGACAGGAGATTATGCAATGAAAAGTGGTGTTAGATTGGTAGACAATAGAGGAGGTAAACTGCAGAAAGCCCACATTATGCATGCCTGATTTCGTAACATCAAAATGCTAGAAAGAAAACACAATAAAAAGGGATAGCAATTATTTTTATAAGTGAACTCACATTAAACAGCCAGTGGAGATATAATGTCCAAGAAATCTAGTAACAAAAAGGCGTGCCCCAGTTTCTAACATAGAAGGTGCCATATGTTTTGGATTGCTCAGAATGGCACAGCTGTTTCCAAGCAAACCGTGTGCAGCAACCATGCCTGACTGCAAAGTGTAATAGAAACACAGAATTTCATTTTCTTTTATCGGAACCAATACAAAGAAATGTTATATCTAACTTGTCAGTGGCAGAACACCAACTTCATGAGTTCATGAAAAGAAGATATGAATGAGCTTAGTGGGTTCATGAAAAGAAGAGAACAACTTATCAGTGCATGATTCCTTTGTGCCCTAGAACTAGAAACATTTTATAGCTTCCCAGCAAAAAGACATGTGGAAACTGACCAAAAATAGAGCACAAAGGAATTTTCTTTTCACTACAAACATAGGGGTCAAAATAGAGGTTGTCTCTACTAGTATTAAGCAGCTTAAGAGGCACCTATGCCTACCTTTAGTCCATCTTCATGGAAGCCATAACCTGAAAATACAACACGGAATGCTCTGTTGATCAGCAAGTATCAAAATAGTCCAGGCGCCTAAAATCTGAAAAGTGGCAATATCTCTGAAGGCTGAGCAATAACAATAATAATAAAAAAAAGAACTATTATGGAAACTTAAAAAGGAACTTGTCCCCTGCTTGTGTTGAAAAACATGAAAAAATAAAGTGCAGTACATATGCTCATCTTCCCACATCAAATAAGAAACTGGCATGAGAAGTTTGTAAAAAAATTAATGTTAGCAGAACCTCTCGTAGTTGATTAAAGAATTTTCGAAATTATCTAAGGTTGTCAATAATTGTCATAGTCTTCAACATTCTATATTATACCCAAACAGTGTTTCATTTCTCTCTCTTTTTTTTAATCTGGATTGCCCTAAATGAAATCATGGTGGGCATTATGAATGCAGCTTGCAAGGAAAAAAAAAAAAAAACTACAGAGCATATATAAATGTATCAGAATAAGCAAACATTGTATCTATTCTAGTGTCCTTTCTTCTTTACACACGAAAGACTTACCCTGGTATGCTCCACAAAACCAAATTCTCCTCTTGCCTTGAATATGATCAAGCTCAAGCGAAGCTTTTGTTGCAGCTACAGATGGAACAGGATGGCCAGTTGACCACTTGACCAAGGTATGATCTGGTGCATGATCTGGATTGAGTGTCACAAGAAAAGGTAGGCCTGTTTCATCAATATTCTGCAGAAAAATACAATATTTAAACAATAGAATTAGATAGAGGGATATTGGGCTTATTACTTATTCTTTTGAAAGTTGACAGATAAATTCTGAGATTCAATTACAAACAAACCTGAAGCACATTCAGCCAATATGTCAGGCAGACTTTATTGTCAGTACTTCCTAAGAAATTCCATGCACTCCATGCTGCTGAGTTTTGGGGCATAAACTTTTTATCACGGTGAAGGAAAATATCGCTGCCAATAGAAATAGTAGAATGATTGCAAATCTTGAGCGAATGAACTATACGAGTTTACAGTTACATCAACTTTTCAACAGTTCGTTTTTGTTAAACTTCTCAAAAGAAGGACTACCAAAGGACTACCGATAGAAATAGTCCTGACATTATAATTCTTGCACAGGTTCATTGGAAAGGATGCTGCAAATTTTTAAGCTTCAAAAATTCATGGCAATTTAATAAATGAAGGGAAAAATTCTCTTTTATTTGGTTCAAACCTTCAACTGTCAGAAAGTGGTATCTCAAACTTGATAAGTAATTGTCCTGTAAAGTGTGGTGCAAATGTACTTAATTGCCAAAAGTTGAAGCTGATGATGTTTAGTCCTACAAATATGTCAGCTACGGCAGAAAAATAAATGAAAAGTGGAAGAAAATAAAAATAATTACCTATACATATATTGGAAAGCACCAAGTATTCTCGTCTCATCAAATGTTGCTTGCTTTCCTAATAATGCCAGAGCATCTGGGGCATGGACAGCCATTATGCACCCACTGTACATTTCTAGCAAGCCATCTCTACAGAGAACTGCGCAACCTGCTAAAATACTTCTCATGTTACCATTAGAATTACTCGAGCCAAGTATTATTCATCAATCATCAAGGAATTTTCTGTAGATTAATTTCCTTTTTTCTTATTAACTTTATTCAAGTTTTTCTTTGCTTTTGCAGAAGTTGTAGATTTCAATGAACTTCTGATTTTAAAACACGTCACATCTTCAAACATAATCGTCTTCAACTCTTATGTTATACAGCATTTACTGCCTCAAATTTCCTAGTATATTAATGTTACAGCTTACCTTCGTCTGTAGTTGAAACAGCCTGTATCTCACAACCGGTTCGTATCTGGCAACCCCAACTTTCCAGCTTTTCTCTGACCTGATTGTTTTACCACGTTGAACGAAATTAAACACAAGAAGAATGCCGTTTCAGCTCAAAACTAAAGACATTAATTAAAACAACGACTATTCAGATAATGCTAAGAAAGAAATATGGTGTAGTCCTGTGAAAGCAACAAGTGAGCACCTTGTTGACATAAGAATGCGATCGCCGTGTGACAGTGAGCCACTGAGGCCGACCAAAGAGCTGCAGAGTACCAAGGCATAATCAATGAAAAATCTAATATATCTGTTTGCCTAGAACTCCAATAGCTGACAAAAGCAAATGGTTTGCTTATGTAATGCCAAAGGACTTTTGTTCAATGTTGCATACAGAAATGGCTAAATGGCAAAGATGAGCGATTCTCTTTAACAATGTGTACACATATCAGCATCATGTATTGGTTGAATATATGCATTTTACTTATTTCGGAAAACAAACAACACTTACCTCAAGTAAATGATGATTACGGCAAAATGAAAGTACAGAGAAAGCTGAAAAGCTCATGACTCCTTCTGACGGGCAGGACCATATAGAACCACATACAGGAATCTAAAATATGCAACGTTATTGGTGTCATGAAGTAAGTAAGGCGATCAAAAGTAGAACCTAATTAGAAGGTTGAAAAAATGGGACAGGATATATGTTCTAGAGATCTCACAAGATAAGCCTTCTGAAATAATTCAGAGTAACCTCGTGACTTGACAAATTTCCCTAAGGTCTCATTCCTATCAACATCTGGATTGTTCTCAAGCATCTCAAGATAACTGCAGCAGAAAAGAAAAGAAAATTAGTTGCCATTCCCATTCGGAAGACATTAAAATTACAACGAGTTGCTAATTAGCACCTTGAAAGGCTAGTTTATGAACATAATCAAATTCTCAAGTCAGAGCTCATGAAACCACAAACTACCTGCGTCCTATATGCCCATACAACAAATAACACTAGAAGATTAAAAGCCAGATACGTCCTAGAAGGTATTTGCCATGATTCCTGCCAAATGCATGTTCAGCTAAGACTTGAATGATGAACTCAAGGCCATGGGGCATGTTTTTGCACCATAGAATCAAATTGATTGCTTCTTTTGCTAATGTCAGGTTTGCATTAGAAAGAAAAACTTGAAGGTACAATAACATGTGAGGCAAAATTAATTAAATGGAATGGCCACTGCACATCCTAAATCCTTATTAACAAAACACCGCGTAAGTTTGATGTCAACAGCTAATGTTCAGCTCCAAAATACAAGAAACACATGCGGTACAAGTTTAATGTCATAATGCACATTGTACAAAATATCTGAAAAGAGAATGGCTCACCTGAGCACATCATCCTTAAACTTGATAATTTCTCGAAGCATTTTCCAAAAGTACGGATTTAACATATTCTTCTTCTGTGCAAACAAACCTGACAACCCATTTCTGCTACCCCATTCACAACCCTGGCCTTCGTCTAAGCTCACTGAGAATGACATATCCGATAACTCCATATCTATTCCAAGGCTCTCGAAGAACTCCATCATATTTGGATATGTTACCTGTTTATGATGCCGATACTCTCCAAGTCAATTAACCCTACTCATTGAGTGTAACAAAAACTACTACATTGCTTACATAAAAAATAAACGTTCTTCAATTGTCATAAGCTATCAGGCCAAATCAATAATCTTTGGTTACCTAGGACCACATAGTAACTTTAAGAAACAATATCAAGTATAATGCATGTGAGTAAACTAGTTTTTGCTCACACTTGAACCACTAAACCACTAAAATTGGTAAAAGCTATCAGCCATTGCTATAGACGGTGGGCACGCTTTCTTACAATATCTGCAGGCAATTTGGAAACCAGAGCAGTAGAGAACTAGCAATTCAAGATAAACCAAAGACCAGTGTAATTAATTTTCTCTACAAATAGATAAAAATGAGCTTGTAACATTCATCTTCATACCAATCATATCTTTCAACTTATTAATTTTATTTTAGCTTTATGTTTTATTTTCACTTTACTTGCAGCTTTATTCGCTTGTTTTTCTTTACTCCATGTTATCAACCTCATAACGTTGTTAGATTTCTCTATCTAAAAGTCCATACTAGTTTTCTTAGTTTTAAGATCAAAAGTCTTACTTATCTTTCTGTTTTATCCTTAAAATCCATCAGCTTAACAGGCAGTAGTTGACTCCTCATAAATTTACATAAAAATTGAATTGGCATGTTAGGCGGGACAATTGCCATGCTATTATGATTCGATCCATGTACACTTGAGTTTTGTCTTCAATTATCAAACCATCCAGAATTTTTTGTCCACCTTAACACTTTTAGCCATTCCCATCGAAACCTTGGGATACATGGTGCAAGCCTTAAGCTTAGCCAAGCACATTAACTCTATGAAGGGTCAAACAATCAACTTTTATGCAGACAACAACAATGGTAAGGGAAAGTTCAAGGTATGTCCTGTATCTAGACTATTCATCAAATGCCATGAATTTGATATTTCAATGCAATATGGTTAATGTCCATCACTCCCTTCAAAACATGCAAGAGTAAAATCAGACACCGGCAACTTGTGCCAGTTGACCGAACAGGATTCGTATTTGGTGAACAAAATTAATTATGGAAACCCATTTAAATTTTCGGATGAATTTTAACGGTTTCGAAAGTTTATCTTGAACAAGTTCTTTTCTTACTTATTTTTTTCAGTATCTTCTTATGAAGCAATGGCCAATCATCTCCCAAAAAAATGTCATGGACACTTAAACTTGTTTATTTATTCGTTTTTGTTTTTGACGTCGTGAAACTAGGTTTTTACATAAAAAAATTAAGCCATAAGCAAATAATTCATATATGCTAGTAACTTCTTTCCATCAAGAACAAAATAACTAATCGAATTCATGAGGCTACCTTATTGGAATATTAATCAACCCATACCTAACATGATTGATAAAAATAATAGAAATAAATAAATTACATGTAGAAGTCACAGAAAAGAACCACACCAATTGAAAATATTATTCTTTGTATCTATTTGTCTGTATCGAATTTTCGTTTTTTATTTTTTCCCAAAACAAAAATAGATGTAGCTATAGCTACTCGTAATCCGACAAGTACCAATAATGATTGGATTCATGTATTTCCATTTTTAACGAGACAATCACGAGAACATTCATCAATCCATACCTTAGCAACAAGGGGAAGAGGGATCAGAGAGAGAGAGGGAGGGAGGGAGGGAGGGAGTTAAAGAAGAAAGAAAAATAGATAACAAGATGTGACTGACCCGATTGAAGACCATGAAGCCGAGGTCTAAATCAACACCATCGAAGCTGACAGTCTTGGCATGGCCGCCTAAGTAATCCTCTTTCTCGTATAGCACAACCTCAACTCCAGCTTTTGCAAGAACATAAGCTGAAACGAGTCCACTAATCCCAGCACCAACCACTGCTACTCTCATTTTTGACGTTACTCTATTCCTGCATTGGTTACATTTTCACGAATCTTTGAAGTCTCGAAAGAAAAGGATATCGAAGAGATTTCAAGAAGCTTGATAATATCTGCACAACTCGTAAATAAATAACCAGACACACATTTATCAAATACCAAACTGTGATTATTTATTGAACAGCCACGATACAGAGAATATTTGCCCAAAATATTCCCATGTATACAAAATCAGAAGTAAACATTCACCTGTAATGGCAAATTTTGCTGGATTACATTATCTCTCTTGATATAGCAATGAGTATATATCTCCTCCAAGCTTGGATTAGAACTAAAGCCACCGTTGGTTCCCATAGGTCGTCTTTTTTTCATGGCCAGTAATATTGCTCTAATCTTATAGTCGCACACACAAAGCATACACTAGAGAAGGAGAGAGCAGTAATGAGAGAAGAGTGATAGAGCTTAATTACCTCTGCAAAATGTTATCAGGAAGTGTGAGTATGGTCTGAACTCTGAACCAACAATTGGCCTTCCCGTTAAAGCTAGTATAGCTTCACGTTCCACCTACCGCAACTCTCAAAAGCTTCTCTGCCTTCAAGCCAGAGACGTCTAAGCAGATAAGTCTGGCTAAAGTAGGGTCTCTCTCTCTCTCTCTCTCTCTCACTCCCGTTCGATGAATGTGGCAGAAGAGTTAACTGGATAAGCGACTATTGCGTTTCGATACAGTTACTGAAAAGTCTTCAGCTGTAAATACATAATTTCAAATCCTTAAAACTTATTTGAAAAGATAGCGTAGTTTTCAGTTTTCCATCGTTTTAGGCTTGGCTCACGTACGTGGTAACAACCTCCTTGGTGATTAAAATGTTTTTTTTTTAAATATATTAAAATTATTTTAAATATATTTTAAAAATTATTATTTTTTATTTTAAAAAAAACATATTAAAAAGATTTTATTCACATGGACAGAACAGTCTTTTTTCACTGAAAGTTGTTCCTTGAAGCACGAGAGACCTTAACACGGAAAGGAAAAGGACAATTACAATGAATCCTGTTAATATGCATCATAAATTACTAAAACATTTGTCTCGTAAATGCCAGCATGTTTCTAGGCAAGTTGTGTTTGAATTATTTGTTATTTAAAAATATTTAAATTTTTTTTTTAATTTTTAATATTTATTTTTAACAATCAAACAATTCAAAAACACTAAAAAATAATTTTATATAAAAAATAATTGAATTTTAGACAAACAATATTTTAACCACAATATTAAATACAAGCACATCATGAATATTTTTTTAAAAAATATATGTATGTCGTAATTATATTCATAAATAAGTGGATATTAATTACTATTTTGTTTCTGATCTGAGTAATTTTATATAATAAAAAATTAACATAATTTTAACAATATAATCTAGAGATAACTATCAAAAATATATTCTCCTTCCAGGAGGATGTAATATCATTTTATATAATTTTCTAAAATAACAAATTAAATCATACTTTCCATGACCACTCTTATCTTTCTTTGAGTAAATTATAAATTCATCCTTTTAATATTAAAAACTAATTGAGCAGTCATTAGCCATTCTTATTAAAGTTTTTTGTTCTTAGAAAATACAAACTCCTTCTTTTCTCAAAAATATTTCCATATAATCATTTTTTTTTCTTTTCCTCTTCTATTTTAAAACAGAAAAAAAATAGAACGAAGTGAAAAGGAGCATGAAATGGATAAAAGGATTGAGTTATAAATACATTTAAATATATATTTTGCAAAACTAAGAGTTGACTATTATAAACCCAAGTTATAATTAGTTTTTTTAATTAAAAAAAAAACCACGTCTCGAAACCTTTCCTTTTGTAGGAAATAAAAAGGCAGTTGTGCTGTGCTTCATTTTGTACGCCCCACAATGGACCACGTGGTCGTGAATCCAGTCGCGAGGAAGCAGCGAGAACTTGTGGATCTCTGGCAGTCTTGGGGAATCTGACAGTGCACATCTTGGCTGCAAGTTGTCGTATCTTCTGACGATTCTGAGAAAGTTTTTCCAACACTGCCTTTTGGCCTCAGCTTGGCGAGCCAAGGATGATGTCCTTGTTGTCCGGGGAGAAGTAAGAAGGG
>Ga0325403_1001559_pt1 | contig 19239 bp, 23 predicted proteins | sample PopdelMetagenome_19_FD_205665 | JGI IMG/M metagenome (GOLD analysis project Ga0325403, IMG submission 205665) | Populus deltoides microbial communities from Bellville, Georgia, United States - Xylem-PdKOR-R4 | ecosystem: Host-associated > Plants > Phyllosphere > Stem > Wood/Secondary xylem...
AGACTTTATTTGTTGACCACAGTTGTGGGCAACCAAATGGTGCGCGGGCCCCATCCCCTGTCACCAATTCCTTAATGGGTGGTGTGCCCAAGTCAGGGGGGTTTCCTTCAATAACCGGTCATGGTGTAAGTGACAAATTAGAAAGGAGTTACCCTTGTTTCTATAGTATGCTGGTTTTGAATTATGAACTTACCTGCCTCTTTATATGGATGCTTGCAGCCATTTCAGCCTGCGCCTGCTGCTCTTCCATCCTCTCTTGCAGGATGGATGGCGAATCCATCTGCTTCTGCTGGGCCCCTAGGTTTGGCTCCCAATAACACAGGTAGGCTACATAAGACATCTGAATCAGCTGCTTTTGATCGGTTTTAATGTTCTTACAGTCTTTGATAAACATTCTTGGAATCTATTCAAAAACATCATGCACAAACTCAAGAAGGAAGTATTAGCTATAATAATATAGCTAATGATAGTAGGAATGTGCACTTATTTGAAAGAGGAAATGCATTGCTATTGGTGAATCAGCTTGGTACTGCTCAAAGGTCATATTCTTTACTTTATGGTTAGCAGCATTCATCTAATCATTACCTTAGTGAAGGAGAATGTTGAGAGATCTTATTGTTTATTTTGAATGACAAGATTTACCCATATATATATGTGTGTGTGTGTGTGTGTGTGTGTGTGTGTGTGTGTGTATTCAAATATCATTATTCTATTAGGATCTTAACTATTGATACTATGTTGTTAAAATGATCATGATTTAATATTTTGTATCAGAGAATTTGAGTGGTGTTCAATCTCTGATTCACTGTACCTTTTCATTTAATTTCTACGGTTTCTTGGGTGCTAATTTGCTTCTACTTCTTTGCATCTTCACTGCAGCAGCTATCTTAAAGCATCCCAGGACTCCCCCTACCAATAACTCAGCTATTGACTATCAAACAGCAGACTCTGAACATGTGTTGAAGAGGCCAAGACCATTTGGACTATCGGATGAGGTATGGACTGAAATTGTCCATCCCTTTACATTCCTATGCTGTGTTTTTGCCTTGTTATGATTGTTGATGCCTTTTGCTATTATGAATTTGGAAATATGTTTTAGCATGATTTTTGAGATGCCAAGGTGGGTGTTATGTCACATTATAGGTCTCGATAGTTTTGGATGATGCTGATTAGTTGAAACTGTTTGGATATTTGAGCTTGGAGGTGGAGTGGGTGTGTGAACGATTGTCATTTCACTTTTAATCCCTGGAGGGGAAGCTTCTTTTTTAAGTTGGGGATTTATGCTAATTAGGGCTTGGGATGTGTCATCCATGTGTATGTTGTGTGTGCATTTGTACACTCCAATAAATTTTATGGGATCAAGGTTCCTCATTTTAGAGTCTAGGATTTTGGCTGAATGAAAATTTTTAAATTGTTGACTACTCTAGTTCTTCTTCTTTACTTGATATTTTATCAGGTCAATCTGCCAATAAACATTATGCCTATTGCTTATACGAGCCAGAACCATGGGCAAAACTCCTACTCTTCTGATGACTTGCCCAAGAATCCTGTCATGGCTTTAAATCAAGGCTCTGCTGTCAAGAGTATGGATTTTCATCCAGTCCAACAAATTCTACTTCTTGGTAAGCACCCTCAATGTTTATAAAGAATAACTCTTCCCAGCCTTACTGGTGTGTGATTGTGTGCGCACATACCATTGGGAAGTTCACCTGGTTTTCAGAGATTGTATCATTTGTTGTCTCACTGTTTCAGTTGGAACAAACATGGGTGAGGTCATGGTATGGGAGTTGGGCAGCAGAGAAAGGATTGCTTGGAAGAATTTCAAGGTTTGGGACCTTAATGCACGCTCAAGAGCTCTGCAGGTACACTTTTATTTTTTAACAAGCTTAATGGAATGTGAATCAATCATGATACTTTGTGGAATTGTAATATTATCAGGTTAAGGCTAACCAGCTGATTATTGTGTAGGCATCTCTGGCCAATGATTATACAGCATCAGTTAACCGTGTGGCGTGGAGTCCTGATGGAACTTTATTTGGTGTGTTAAAATGCTATCTTTCTTGCCTGTTCTGCCTAAAAAGAAACATTTTCCTTAATGAAAATCAGGATTTTCCCAATATATTACCATTTTTCTTTTTTTTCCAGGTGTTGCATACTCCAAGCACATTATGCACGTATACTCCTACCATGGCGGTGATGACATAAGAAATCACCTTGAGGTTTGTGCCATTAATTGATATCTTTGAAACTCTGTGTCCTTACATCTCTAGCTAAATACCATCCATCTTCATTACATGGATTTTTTTCTTTAAAAAACTCCTGTAGTATTTATTTTGTTGCAATTTTGTTTATACATACTGAAATTCATGTGGATTTTTCCTTGTGTTTTAGATGGATGCTCATAATGGGAATGTAAATGATCTTGCCTTTGCTTACCCAAACAAACAACTTGTTGTAGTCACTTGTGGCGATGACAGGACCATCAGGGTTTGTTTTCTTATATCTCTATTCATTGCATCTACATGCTAGCAATGGTGCTTTTTAAGAGTTCAAGATTCTGCAGGTTTGGGATGCGATTGTGGGGACTCGACTGTTTAATTTTCTTGGTCATGATGCACCTGTATATTCTGTGTGCCCACATCACAAGGAAAATATTCAGGTAAAATATGGGATGGTAATTGAGCCCTCTCGTCCTCCAGTTTTTACTCATTTCTGCTTGATGAATGCTAAAACATAATTAGTTATGTGTTCGTAAGCAAATATATGGAGATTCATTGCTAGTCTAAATCCTTATTTTATGAATTGATATCTGAATCAAATTGTAAAATTCAAGACAGATGTTAGCAATCATTTTATTTTAAATGCTGGATGCATAAAAACAGAGAGACAGAAAAATGAAATATTTTGGGAACTTCTGCATACAGAAACTGTTTGAAACAAAAACAAAAGAACAATGAAAGGGGAGGTTGGAGAAAGAAAAGAGGAGATTGGATACAAGAAGTAAAATTATAGTAGAGAGTAAAGTGAGGTTAAAGAGTATTAAGAGAGGGAGAGAGGAGTCACTCTTCAATTTTCTAGGTATCTATCCCCTTTCTTTAATTTTTTTTCTTTCTTACCTTCTCCCAGTTTATCTTTTCAACCGCAACTGATGGAAAGATAAAGGCATGGTTGTATGATAATGCGGGTTCAAGAGTAGACTATAATGCACCAGGGCATTCTTCTACCACAATGGCATACAGTGCTGATGGAACTAGGTTTGTATACTTCATTGATTTTATGTTTTCTGCCGGTGATGGGAGATTGACATTTCTTATTCTTTTTTCTCTTGACTGAGATATTCGTATCATTTTAATGGACAACTTGCAGGTTATTCTCATGTGGGACAAACAAAGAAGGAGAATCACACTTGGTGGAGTGGAATGAAAGCGAAGGAGCTGTGAAACGTACCTATAATGGTCTTGCAAAGCGTTCTGGGGGTGTTGTGAAGTTTGATACCACTAAAAATCGATTCTTGGCGGCTGGGGATGATTTCATGATCAAGTTTTGGGACATGGATAATAACAACCTGTTGACAACTATTGATGCAGAGGGTGGATTGCCGGTAAAGTTCTGATAGTCCTTTTGTTAAATTTGTCTGATTAAGGCCTTTTGATGTACGATCAATTGGTAAATGAAACAAACTTAAAAGCCCAAGAGAACCCATTTCTGAAAACTCTGTTTATTTTGAGTTGTATAAGACCAACTAAGGTGCTATATATATGTGTGTGTGTGGCAATATAGGCAAATATGAGATAGACAAAACCAAAATTCAAGGAACAGGGAAACTTGATAATAGTTCCACTAGAGGGAAGGAGACAATTAAACATAATTAAATTCTGAATTTTCTACCTGAAATAAACAGTTCTAAAATCTTTAATTAGAGTGTTCACGTTTAACAACTCGCTTATCATGAATTTTCAGGCTTCTCCTTGTATTAGATTTAACAAGGAAGGAACGCTATTAGCGGTCTCAACAAATGACAATAGCATCAAAATTCTAGCAAATTCAGATGGGATCAGGCTGCTCCGGACAGTGGAGAGTCGTACATTTGATGCTTCTAGAGCTGCTTCTGCTGCTGTTGCGAAGGTAAAATTTGATAGGCATGAAAATTCTTTTTAGCATCATTGTGTTACTAGAGTTATGCAATTAGAAAGCAAAAATATCTGACAATTTCACATGGCATGCAACTATCTTAATGTATGATTTGTATCAGGCCCCTGCAATAGGCACTTTTCCACCTGCTAATGCCACAGTTGGAACTAGCATCGATAATCAAGCTGCTCCTGCAGCACCCATGGTTGGAATGGTAGGTGTTGCCCTCCAGCCAGAGTAATCTCATTTACATACTGCCACGTGTGCATCTCAATGCAAAAGGATCTCGTTACACATTCAATGATTTGACATTTTCCTTCTGTTTTGAGTTTCTACAGAATAGTGACAATCGAAGTTTAGTTGACGTGAAGCCTAAAATTCAAGACGAATCGATTGAAAAATCTAGGATTTGGAAATTAACAGAAATAAATGAACCATCACAGTGTCGCTCCCTGAGGCTCCCTGATAGCTTGACTGCCATGAGGGTATGCTCTACTTCTTGAAAATGTTATTAGAAGGTTGTTATTATGCTATTTATTCATATGATCTTGATGTGAGGAAAATGATTGTACTCCTGAATAATACCGCTGAAACTTTAGTACAATTGTAATTTCCTCCGCACTTTTTTCTCCTTTACCTCTCTTTTCCTTCCCTTCTGATCTATTTATTTATCTATCTATTTATGTTACTATTTTGTGTGGCACTGTGGCTGGCCATAATAAGTTGACATGCTAGTTCTTACCACTGGTTTGTGGAAGACATTAAATGCAATGAGATAATTAGATCGTTTTATGCAGAATGTCCACGTTTTGGCATTTGAATACTTATAGTTTTGGTGGCAAAGACTAGTAGCTATGGTCTAGGCTTTGAGGATATGTCTGTTGGTCAAATTTTTAACTTTCATTGTTTAATAGTCGCTCTTTTGCAGCTGAATTTTTATGCATTTGAGATTGTTTTGTATGTGATGTTCTTGAAGTTAACAATTAGTAAGTTGTAACTATGGGTTTGGTGACAATTGTTTCAGGTGTCTAGATTAATTTTTACAAATTCAGGGGTTGCCATATTGGCACTAGCATCTAATGCAGTGCACAAGCTTTGGAAGTGGCAGAGAAATGATCGAAACTTGACTGGGAAGGTATTTTTATTGTGTCGACTTTTTTTTTGTGATGTGGGAAGGCATTTACTTTGAAGCTACTTATTTTACATGTTGGAAGGTAGCATGTCTATTTTGTTCCGTTGATGTCAATAACCTTGCCTTTAACAAAGGTTTTACCTGTTCTAGGCCACTGCTAGTGTACCACCTCAATTATGGCAGCCTTCTAGTGGAATTTTGATGACTAATGATATCAGTGACACAAATCCTGAAGATGCTGTTCCGTGCTTTGCACTTTCAAAGAATGATTCTTATGTTATGTCAGCTTCAGGAGGGAAGATTTCTCTTTTCAATATGATGACATTTAAGGTAAATGTTCTATCACGATTTTTTCTGTTTGAGTTCAATTCTCTGTGCTTGATTGAATTTTTTGTGTGATACCAGGACCTTGTCAAGGAACAGTCTATGATGTGTGTTTCAGCCATTATAGTTGCAGTAGATTTGTACCCTTAACTTTGCTTTTCTTTTGAGCAACACAATACCAACTTTTCTTTTTGAAAAACCAAAATGTTTGAAGGATGTATGGCAGAAGAAGTTATGGCTATTTATATTTCCATGGTGTAAATTACCAGTTTGCAGATGGATCTGAGTGGTCTTTCAGTGGAGACTTATTCTCAATGCATTGAATTCTAGTTTTGCTGTACTTTTGATCTGCCCTTGTTATATTTATAGTCCATTTTTCTTGATTACAGACAATGACAACATTCATGGCTCCACCACCAGCTGCAACATTTTTAGCATTTCACCCTCAAGACAACAATATCATTGCTATTGGCATGGAGGACTCTTCTATACAAATTTATAACGTCAGGGTTGATGAGGTATTGCTTAGATACCTCAAAATGTTGAACCTTCTATTGCAAGTAGAAAAGCAGGAGTATCAACAATTTGAATTATTCCATATCACAGGTTAAAACAAAGTTAAAAGGTCATCAGAAAAGAATTACAGGACTCGCCTTCTCACACTCTCTAAATGTCCTGGTGTCTTCCGGAGCTGACTCACAGGTATGAATTATTGGTAATGCAAGTCTGACTGTGTTACCATAGAATAAGCAACCAAGCCCACTGATATAAGGTAACGGATTTTGGAAGGGCTTGCAAGGAAAGTCTTGTTTTTTCTGTTTGAGACCATTTAGAGACTATGATTTGAGCTGTATCTGGAAACTTCTTTTGTTATGTGGCTTCTTAGATAATAGATTTGCCATCTTTTACATCCTTGTGCATCTGATAGCCTGATCATCAAGTGTTTGGTGTTGGAATTACTCAGTTCTGTACATGTTTTCCCTCTACAGTTGTGTGTTTGGAGCACCGATGCATGGGAGAAACAAGCTAGTAAATTCTTGCAAATTCCACCTGGACGAGTTGCTTCTTCTCTTGCAGATACACGTGTTCAATTTCACCTTGACCAGATACATTTGCTTGCTGTTCATGAAACACAGATAGCTATATTTGAAGCACCAAAATTGGAATGCCTCAAGCAGGTTTGGCATAGTGTCTGGAAATATTTCAGTTGCCCTCTTAATTTGTTATTTCATTTAGATAGGTCTCTCATTTCTGTTGTGATGAGGGGAAATGCGTCCCATGGATATTGATCACTGGACATTATGCATATAGTGAAATAGTCTCACAAATATTTATCAATATTTTTAGTTTGGGGATTTTGTCATCAAAGCTTCTGACATTCTTTCTACAAAATTGTATCCTCTTCATGCAGTGGTTCCCTCGTGAAGCAAGTGGTCCGATCACGCATGCTACGTATTCCTGTGATAGCCAATCTATATATGTTAGTTTTGAAGATGGAAGTGTGGGTGTTCTCACTGCTTCAACACTAAGATTGAGATGCAGAATAAATTCTACTGCTTATTTACCTCCCAATCCAAGGTTGCTTGCTTCTTCTTCTTCTTTTTTTTTTCATCTTTGGGTTCCTTGATTTTATTCTCTTCTTTGTTTAGAAGACTAACCATTCAAAAAATTTTGCTTGTCTTATCGGCCTGATGATGTAATTTTAACAGCTTGAGAGTATATCCTCTTGTCATTGCTGCACATCCCTCTGAGCCTGATCAATTCGCACTGGGACTAACAGACGGTGGAATTCATGTGCTTGAACCATTGGAGTCAGAAGGAAAATGGGGGACCTCGCCTCCTGTTGAAAATGGTGCTGGCCCTAGTACAGCTTCTGGTGCTGCTGGTTCTGAACAAGCTCAAAGGTAGTCAGGTGCATGGCTTTCAACCAGGACCTTTATTGTGCATGCCTTGTATGCAATCCCGCTCCCTGGGACCACCACATTGTGATTTTCGAGGGGAAGCTGCAGAAATTAGGTACTATAATATAGGTTTAGGATACTTGCATCCTGATAGAGAGAGCTCGTTGAAGTGCCAATTTAATCATTTTGCTTCCGAAGGCATGATGTTCTCCGTTCCCCCTCATTAGAAATGGTTGGAGAAGCATGAGTTTATGGTTGTACATTCTAGGAGTCAAATGCAAAAACAAAGAAAGAAGGAAGAAAAACTGAAGGTGAAGGTCTGACTATAGAATTTTAAAGGTGATTTAGGAAGAAACTCTTGAGCTGGTTGTTTTGTCTGTGTTCATTTTTATCTATTTTCAAAGATAGCCATCTAATTTTTTTCATCCCCCCCCTGCTAGTGGCTTTTGACTCTCGTGTTTTATTCCTTTTTATTAGCAGTCTGTTTTTTTCTGCATCTCTTACTCTCTGATCCCTTTCCATAGTTGATTTTGATTCAATTAAGAGTTGAGATTCTTTGCCTTGACATGGGCCATCCTTCTTAGTGACTTTCCCTTTCTTTGATGTGTTCTGATACACTTTCAATGAGAGGTTGCTCTCGAGTTCTTCTGCTTGATGATCCAGCAAGGAATAGTTGACGATGGCTCTGCACTGATGATCATGTCCACCGACGGTGCCTGATATGGGCCGAGGAAATTTATAACCTGTTTCCAAGCCATCTAGTGGTTAGCCTGATTTATTCCAAGTTTAAATTGGCCCTGATAATTTCATTTAGTCCACCCAGCCACTGATAATTTCGGACAGCCCTACGAACTTCAATTGACCTAAAGTTTTAATGTCAGGTATAACAATATGTCAGGAGGGGAGGTTTTTTTTTTTAAAAAAAAAAAAAAATTCAACATATAATGGTTGGATTGAGCATTATATGCAATAGTGTTTGACATCAAAAACCCAAACTGATTGGTATGATTGATATTAATTGTTCCACTAAATCCTTGCACTATTTTCTTATTTGAAAACCATATTTATTTTTTTATCCATGAAAACTCCGTTGTTGATTCCACCGATGTTATAAATTTTAAACTCAACTTATAAAAATTTCAACAATATCTTTAGATTTATTCATGGAAGTTGTCCTCTTCATTACTCGTCTTATTTATTATTATTTTTATCATTTATTCATTCCTCTTCATCTTTTCATTATTCAACAAGGTCTTACTACCTTTTCATTCCAACATTTATTATGTGTGTGAAATACAGAGTTCTTTTTTTCCATTCTTTTTTTCTTCATTCCTATCTCTTGTAACGTTAGTTTATCTCGCTACATCATTTTATTTCTGTTATTTTTTAGTCATTAAATATTGAATTTTATTTTTTTATTAGTGGATTTCATAAAATCTTTGACTGATTTTTGTAAGCAATCGTGTTTAAACTATATTATTTTTTAAAATTTTTTTATCAAGCTGTATTAGAATAATAAAATACCCTTTTACATGCTCCTTGAAGAGTTGAGATCCGCTACTTCTTTTTTTGAACAAGATGGATTGTGTTTCTCTCTCTTTTATTTTTAACAAGGGGGCAAAAGCCCCCAAAAAAAAGAAGAAAATTACACTAGTCATTCGAGGATTGGTTACTCCAGCCATGTCAGCATACAACAAAGATGACAGTACCCTACCCCCTTGCGGTTGCAGAGACCCTTGTGGCTTGGCCAAAAGGATGTCGGCCTACACCTATCTAAGCAGCAAATGTTAAAGACCGACCCTCTGAAAAACTATTAAGATACTGGCAAGCGTGTACATATAGAAGAATAACGCTATTCAACCAGAAATACCCATCAATAGTTGATAATAATATTTCAGGAACTAATCTGGGATGAATAACATTATTATATTTATAAAGACAACTAAAAATATCAATGTGAATCCCAGATTTTTATTTCTCAAAAAATCTGTTTCTTTTTAGCTTATCAGGTTAACTCTATACAAGTATACAAAACATTGTATCTAATTCCGTTTACGACCCTGTTTTGTGTGTTTTCTGCTATTTGCTGGCGAAGACTGCTTCGGAGGTACAGGTAACAATGTCCCTCCTTTAATCCCATCATCTGTATCTGTCATGGTGTTAAGTGTTTTCTGAGCTTCGATGTAGACTGTGAGATCTCGAATCTGTGAATGGTCCATTGAACTTTTGTAAGACCAGTATTTTCAATCAGTCATAAGATAATATTTGGAAGTTTATTGTATCACCTGTTCTTCCAGATCATGTATTCTCTCGTCCCTTGATGATAAAGATGTAGTTTCCCTAAGAAAAGCAAAACAATTTTTCATTCATTAAATAGAGAAAAGAGAGAAAAGAATGCAAGGATTCACTGCAAGTTGTGCATCTGAAACATGCTAAGTTAGTTTCTGCAGCATGCACCTATTCCAATGGAAACCAAGTCTACATTCTACAGCATGTAGTCAAGAGATATTCATGAAAACATGAAACAATACTAGTCGGAAAAAAAAGCTGCGTTCGCACCACCCTCCTGTTCCCTGTAAATCCCATCCCCCCACCAAAAGAAACAAATCAAAACAACAAATTCTGCCCCACAAAGGAAAGGGCGGGAGATGGAAAGCATACCTATCTTCAAGTTCCTTGACCTTTTTACGCCAAATTTCTTGATTCTTGATGAGACCCCGATTGATCTAAGAAAAGAAAGAAGTGAATCTATTAGGAAACCAAGTGCTGCAAAAGGCCATCACCTTTATCATATACAAATTCTGAAAGCTTGTTGAGATACTGGAACACTTACATCTGCTACAGCATTTTTTTCTAGCTCACACTTTTCCAATTTATTTTGGATATCCTGCATAGTGGATGTCACAGCATTCTCTACTGCTTCTGAAATGGAACTTTGTCTTTTACTTTTGGCCTCAATAATTAGAGATTCATAATGCTGAAAGAATGCAATGAGAATTGGAAAAAAAAAAAGAGAGTACAAATTAGAGAATTATTTCAACAAGAAATTTAAACAAGGCAGAGTTCGCAAATGAGAACACTAGAGATCAACTGCAAACCAGCCAAGGAAAAAGAAAGAGAAGAGGTGGTGAGATGCTGGAAACTGTGTATTTACTTGTCTTTGAGCCTCCAGCTGAGTGGCCAAAAGATGATTGTACTCATCTGCAATCTATTATCAAGCATGTGAAACAAAGTCAAGACATGTACAATGGAAGGCTAACAATGTTAATTCTTGAGTTAATCATGCCTGTCTGCAAGAGCTGTAAACTCCCTATCAAATTCCTTAACATGTATCATGCAAGGTAAAAAAATCCCTCAATTAGAAGTTTTTTCATCTCTAGTTTTGGCTGTACTAGACAAGGTAAGTAATACTCATATGGAAATACGTACTGCTTCAACTTTGCTGCTAAAGAGAGCCCCACTAATTCCAGAATCCTCACTACATCCACAAGTGCCACAATCTCCTTCAAACGACACACAACAAGAGTTTGTATCTATCGACTTGCCATCAGTTTTTGACTGGTTCAGCCGATGAACATAGTTGTCGCCAACATAGTCCCAAATTTGTTGTGTTCTCAGATCAAGAGAATAACAATGCTGTGTATCTTGCCAGTGCCTTTTAGCATGTCCTTCTTTATATCTGATTTCAGGGAAAAAGGAATAAGTGGCTGTGTACTCCCAGCAAGTGACAAGGATAACTTACAGTTATCATATGAACTGTGAAATTTATATGGTATGTTCAGATCCGTCACATAAGAATACTCAGCAAGTGAAGTGTTGCATTACCTTCCACATCCTACAAAACCGCATATCAGACAAACCCACAAATTTTCTGAAGTTCCACAAACAGAACAAGCTGGCTTCTCATCCTGCTGCTGACAAAGACGACAGACCTGACAAAATGTGCATATCAAATCAAAATCCTCTCAGGATAACCAAATCACTGCCATTTATATTCATAACAAAAGGATACATCAATTGAATCCCCAGAATATTATGATTTCCATGTGGTGTTGGGATTTATTCTGTTCAATGTGGAAAGAGAGAAACATAGAACTCGAACAAATGTGCCCTTCAGTTCTTATTTATAATAATGGTACAACATCATGTTGTGCTAACAAAAATAGATGAATTGATCCTTTACCATAACAGCCAAGTTGTTCACTAAACACCAAAAACAGAGTTTGTTGTGTGTGCATTGTCACTGATAAAAGCCTCGAGAAGCTTGATCACACCAACACAAAAAAAAAAAACCTAGCTCACCTGGCAAGACAAGTGCGTCCATTTTGAAGTGCATGAACATTGAAACGAATGATCACAAAGAGTATTGCGTATTCCACTAGTATCCGGGTCCAATCTCTCTAAAAGCAACAAAACACAAAATCCAAATACCAATCACACTCACTCCAGCCCAGAAAAAAAAAGGTATAGAAAACGAAAGGAAAACTGCAACTAACCGAGACAAATTGGACAAGCTGGCAACTCGGTGAAATTTTCCGGAGGAGTGCTAGCTATTTCTGCCGATTCCGTGAATTCCACAGAAAGCACATATAGTATATGGCAAATCTCTGCCTACAAAAATTACCATCATAAAATAAACACACTTATATTCATCAATTTACTTAATACAAAATCAAAATCAACATAACCAAAACCGAAATCTCACACTAACTAACCTCAGATGGCGAAAATCGCTTCTCATTGAAACTATTGTAGAATCTATCAGCTGTTACTTGATTATCAAGCTTTATTAACACACTGTACCTATCTTCCATCCCATCATTCCTAAACAAAAATTGCATAAGATAAACAAATTAGAGTTTTTGTTATGATCAATTTAATTTTCTGCTCTTAACAGTAAAAATTAGCGTTTTTGATAACATAAATTATGAAATTAGAGTTTCTGACAACAGAATTTTCAATCTGGGATAAAAATCAGGGGTTTTGGTAGTACCTGATGAAGAGGAGTACATGGACATGATCAATATGGGAACCGCAGAATCTGATGAAGTCGTCTTCGGAAAAGTAGTTAGGGACGGCGACCACGAAGAGAGAAGTGGATCGAGAGTTAGGATTAGGGTTTGGCAGTGAGGATTTCTGCGATGCGTTTCGATATAGATGTGAAATGCCTCTCCTTTCATTGAATTTGGTGGTGGCTGCCGTGGTGGAGGTGGTGGCGGCCGCGGAGATGAAGGTGGTTTCTTCAAGAGTTAGAGGATGATTGCTGTCTACTGAGTGGACTCGGAGGCTGAACATTTTTTTGGAGTGAGTTGGATCGGTGAGTTGACTTGGGGTTGGGCTAGAGAGAGAATGGTGAAACAGAAACAAATATTAGAGTCGCGGGAAATCGGCGGTTCGGTTAAAAGAGAGGTGTTTGCCGTTAAATAGCTAACAGTAGGAAAGGACATGTCCTTTGAATTCTTCTGAATTTTTTTAAACTAAGATTTTTCATGAAATATAAAACTTAACATTGATAAAATTATACTAAATAAATAATATGAGTTCCACTGTTATTCACTTGTTAATCCAAAACTAATCAAAGTTGAATTTTAAAATAATTAGATGAAAGCTAACTAAATTGATTTAAATTTAGCAGATCAACTCATATTTTAATTAAAATTTAATTTGATTTTTAAAAAATAATCTTAACCTCTTTTAGCTTTAATTATTAAATATAATAACATTGATGAGTTATCAAACACACATAATTAAAGGATTGGGCGGGTACAAAACAATTGATTGTTTTACCTTTGGTTTTATTTGATGGATTGTTTTATTTTTTATTTTTTATTAGAAAAGCTTATGTCTAGAGGTGAATAAAAAACCAAAAAAACTGATTAAATTAAGAAAACTGAAAAAAAAATTAAAAATATCAAACCATAAAAAAACCGACCAATTCGGTTTTATAAGCTTAAAACAAAAAAAAAACCAAACCAAACTCAAACCAAAACAACTATAGCTAAATCGAAAAAAATTGAGCCAACCAGTTTGAAACGGTTTTTTTTTAAAATAACCGAACCAAACCAAAACCAGTTCCGATTTGATTTCAATTTTTTTTAAAAAAATCAATTTAATTACTTTTTTAATAAAAACTAAATCGAATAAAAAATATAACCACCTAATAGCTGTTTTACAAACATTCATTAGTGCTAGCTGCTAACTAATGGTATTTCGAATATTTTAATAACTAAAGAATTTTTAATTTTAAGAATTTAATTGAATCACCATCAACTAAGACATTGATGCCAGCCACTAGATTTATGATATGATTAAATGAGAGGTTTAAAATCCAAAATCATATAATGATTGCAACATTTAACCACCATTAAACTAATAATTATTAACCTCTTAATACATAATCTAAAATCTAAAGACACTGGTTAAATATTCTTTTTTAAAGGCAGGCCATCCTCCCAGCAAAAAAATTCAGAAAAATTAAAGACTCTCTATATATATATATATATATATATATATATATAGCTTAGGATGACATTATTTATTCGCTCATATCACAACTACTATATCCACCTATTAAAAATTATATCATTGAATCCTGAGGGGTGTATATCAATTTGTCGGGTCCTGAGCTTGCTTTTTAAATGTCACAAGTTTTAGTTTTATAAATTTTATGGCCACTGGAAGCTTATATAGTTGTTAACTTTAGCATCCGTGTGATTAGTCGAAATACGCGCAAATTAGCCTGAATACCCACATCAAAAAAAATCATATAATTAAATTTGTTAATGAGACCTACAACAACATTATAACATGTAGAAGCTTGCACCATGCAACATTGCAATATTGTCAGTAGAGTTGTTAAACCCAACTATCCGGAATTACAAGTTGAAAAGTTTAATTCATTTTGTTTTTGAAAAAAAAATTAAAATAATATCACTTTGATAAAAAAAAATCTTTTAAAACAACATGTTTTGACTAATTTTACCAGTCTAATGGATCGCTAGTTGTTTTTGAGTCAATCCATGCCAATGTTTTCTTATATTTTTTATGTAACTCGGAACAGTTTAAATCGTGGATGGACAAGTCCTGAATAAATACATAAATTTAATTCAGATTTTATAACTATTTACTATTTGTAGAATTATTTAAGATACGAATCTTAGACATTACCAATTTTATCCATATAGTATTCAATAAATCAGCATGTAAACATGTAAATTGGATATATTTGTATATATGAATATTGACATATCAATAGATCAGCTACAGACACTGTAGATTTTGAATATGAACATTCTTTAATATAAGCTTTTTCAATTTTCAATTAACAGTCAAGTATTCAGCAAAGCACGACAATATAATATTGTATCTTCGAAACGTACGTTACCGTTTCTATACAACCATGAGCCATACCTTATATCATTATTAAATCCAATCACGCATCACATGTTAATAGATCACGAGCAAGATTCATTCATTCATTCCATGCATACAAGGCAAAGTATTATTATGGCATGTACCCTTGTTATAACATTATATTTAAGGCCGATCCGGTTTATGTTTCAGACCACGAGTTCAATAAGTTGATATGTGGGCTGACGACAGATCAACTAAAAGATATTATTTTGATAAAGAAAAATAAATCGGTTGAAAGTAAGATCGTGCTCGAGAACGCAGTAGCGATTCCGGTTTAAATAATATATTTTTGATATTATCATATTAAAAAAATCAAGAAATATATAAAAAATAAATTTTAAAAAATAATCAACTTAGCCTCAATCAAGTTATGAATTAACTTATCATTAAAGAAACCGATTAAAAATAAACTCTACAATGAATCAAGGTTTGAACTAACATGTTATTAGATTGACTAATGAAGGTCGCCGATTAAAACCATGACATATACTTTTTGAGAAAACTCAAAGTCAAAACTCAATTAAAACGAAAAGGAAATCTCCCCCACCCTCTTAATCAAATCCGTTAAAAAGCAAAATAATTAATTAAACAAATTAAAAATGGCAGTTTCAGTGCGAGTTTCTTTTTTTTCAAAAACGCAAAACCAAATTCATCACACGCAGCACATTATCCTTTCAAAGTCATCATCTCACCGCCTATTAGGCGCTTTTTTCAAAGCCAGCCTTTGTTGCCTCTAATAAGTACCACAACAGCGTCCAGAAATGAAACACAACACAATCAAAGCAGTCTCAGAGAGAGAGAGATAGCGAGAGAGAGAGAGAGTCCTTCTTTCACTGCAGTGTCAACCTCTTCTTGGATATATACAGCCACCACTGCAGATCTCCCATTTTGAAGGTCGATACCATTTGAACCTTCAAAGCCAAAGGTACTGTCTTTTTCTCTTTCTTTTTTCAATTTTCTCTTTTACTTGATTATGACTGATCAAGAATCCATGAAAAAAACCGAGGAAAGGTTAAAGTAAAATAAAAAGAACACCCCAGTTGCAGTTTTATTGATGAAGGTGCGGTTTAGGCTTGTTTGATATGAACCCATTTAAAAAGATTTAATTTTTGATTGGTTTTTTTTTTTTTTATGGTGAAGGATAGAGTTTTGGTGGCTCATATCCTGACGGAGGAGAAAAATGGCACTACGTAAAGCAATTGGGGCTGTGAAAGATCAGACGAGTATAAGTATAGCGAAAGTGGCAGCGAATACATCAGCAGAACTTGAGGTTTTGGTTGTTAAAGCTACTAGTCATGATGAGGATCCTGCTGGTGAGAAGTATTATAGGGAGATTATAAGCCGTATTTCGAGTTCAAGGGGTTATGTGAATGCTTGTGTGGCTACTATATCGAGAAGGATAAGTAAAACCCGTGATTGGATTGTGGCTTTGAAGGCTTTGATGCTTGTCCATAGGGTTTTGATTGATGGGAACCCTTTGTTTGAGGAGGCGTTATTGTTTGCGACGAGGAATGGGATGCGTGTCTTGAATATGTCGGATTTTAGAGACGAGGCGCATTCTAATTCGTGGGATCACACAGGGTTTGTGAGGTTTTACGCGATGTTTCTCGATGAGAAGGTCGAGTTTTCTGTTTTTGAGAGGAAAGTGAGGGAGGATGAGAGGAAATTTGATGAGGGCGGTGATGGGTCTGGACGTGGAGAGAATAGGGATGTATTTGAGTATGGGATGCCCAAGAGATCAAGCTCCTATGGTGATTTGGTTAGGCGTGAACAGAAGATGGAAGTAGCAGCAATTAGGGAAATGAAGCCAGAGAGACTCTTAGGCATATTGGACCAGCAGTTGAGGATCCTTGATAGAATTTTGGCTTGCAGACCAACAGGAATAGCCAAGAATGATAGATTGGTGCTTGTAGCCCTTTACCAGGTGGTGAAGGAGAGTTTTGGACTATACACCGAGGTTTGTGAGGCATTGGGGGTATTGTTGGATAGATTTACTGAGATGGAGTATGCATATTGTCTTAAAGGTTTTGATATTTATGCTGGCGCAGCCAAGATAATTGATGAGCTGTTGGTGTTTTATGTTTGGTGCAAGGATATAGGAATTGGAAGATCATCTGAGTATCCTGAAGTGCAGAAGATTACTGAAAATATTTTGGGGGCGCTCGGGGAGAGCTTGAGAGAAATGACTAATAGACGAACTAAGAGTTCCGAGAGAAGTATAGAGGAGAAGGTTCCTGCTAAGCAAGACCAAGAACCTGGTATGAATGAGGTCAAGTCTCTTCCTCCTCCAGAGAGTTATACCCCTCCTCCACCCCCTCCTTCGCAGCAGCCTCAGCCTCAGCCTCAGCCTCAACAGATGACAGAAGATTTGGTAAATCTCAAGGACGATGGCATTTCAGCAGATGAGCAGGGCAACGAATTGGCTTTGGCTTTGTTCTCTGGACCCCCAACTACAAATGCAAATGGTGCGTGGGTAGCATTCCCATCACCTAGAGAACCTGAAGTGACTTCAGCATGGCAAACCCCAGCTGCTCAGAGTAGTCAAGCAGATTGGGAATTGGCGTTGGTGGAGTCAGCTAGCAATCTATCGAAACAGAGAGCTACTTTAGGGGGTGGATTTGATTCATTGCTCTTGAATGGAATGTATGATCAGGGGGCAGCAAGGCAACATGTGAGCACAACACAACTGACTGGCGGGAGTGCTAGTAGTGTGGGCAAGAGTGCAACACCAGTGTTGGCATTGCCTGCTCCTGATGGGACAATGCAGCCAGTTCAGAATCAGGACCCGTTTGCTGCCTCCCTTACAGTTCCGCCTCCTTCCTATGTGCAGATAGCAGAAATGGAGAGGAAGCAGCATTTTCTAGTAAATGAACAGCAGCTCTGGCAACATTACGGAAGGGATGGGATGCACGGTCAAGCGGGTTTGGCCAGGATTAATGGTGCCTCTGGTTACTATGGCCCTAGTCCTCATCCAATGGTGATGCCTTCCGGGATGCCACAGGTCAGTGGCATGAGGCAGCAGGGAGGGCACTACTATCCCTCCTATTAAGATCGCTTGTCTCGATTACCTGCTCGCACTTCATATGATGCACATTGCTGTCATACTTTTTTCCTGATCTGCATCACTTTGTGAAGATTTTTTGAATTCTGGCCATTATGATTCCTTTTTTTTTTTATGTAATTAGTAATTCCTTGCATCGCAGGAAGCAAGGGACATGCAAGATTTTGAATGTGTTATATTACAATACAAGATGGACATTATTTTACTTCTTTCGCCATTGAATTTTCACACTAAAATGAATTCTATCTGTGTTGTCTCTTATGTCTCTCGGTGGCTTACTTTGTTGTTCAAAGTTCTTGGACGAGGCACCTGTAGAAGGCAACCTTGTCTGAATTTAGGAGTTAAAGAAACCTTCATGTCTTAAATTTCCACTTTCTAGTTTCAAACTGTTGAAACTCTCCTGGTTAGGAGAATTTGAACTTTATGTTTGAACATGTCAACTTTGACTGGCATGGAAGGAGCATTGAGTTCACTTTGATTCTCTCAATCTATCATCGTCACCACCCTTATTAGTTTGACCTGACTGAGTCAACTTTCGGGACTGGTTGCCGGTCCAATTAACCTGTCATGGCCATGACCATTTCAAGCTGCTTTGGTCAATCTTATTGTCTCATAATTATTATGCTTGGTGACGGCTAGCGAGATGATTTATTAAAAAAAAAAATATTATTTACTGTAATATATTAAAAATGAAGTAAACACAACTTAATTATGCAGTGTGATTTAAAGCATATTGAGGATGGAATGGCCTTGAGTTCATGACTTTTGAGGTTTTGCCGCAAATAACAACCAGCCTAATAAGATATGAAATTGATGGATTTTATGTGTTTTTGGATGATTTTAATGTATTAATATGAGATATAAAAAAAATTTAAAAAAATATTATTTTAAAATATTTTTAATTAAAAAACACTTTAAAAATATTTCACGTATTTACAGATGCTTTACTCGCTTCACCCCCTGAAAAACAATCACATGACCACCTATTTTTTCTTTGTTTTCCTATTTAAATAATCTTTTTTGTTTGATTTAATTACTAGTTTGTTTTTATTATGATGCTGCAAGATAATTTCTAAAATTAACTTTTAGTTATTTTTATTACAATTAAAATAGATATCTATGAAAAAATAATTTAAATTCTGAAAAAATATATTTTTTATTAGATGAATTTTCATTTTTTTTATTCATGTATTTCTTTTTTACAAAAACATGTTTTTTATTAGTAAAATGTTTTTTAATAAAAACTTAATGATAATAAAATAAATATTCATAAAAAA
>Ga0325403_1001564_pt1 | contig 19208 bp, 8 predicted proteins | sample PopdelMetagenome_19_FD_205665 | JGI IMG/M metagenome (GOLD analysis project Ga0325403, IMG submission 205665) | Populus deltoides microbial communities from Bellville, Georgia, United States - Xylem-PdKOR-R4 | ecosystem: Host-associated > Plants > Phyllosphere > Stem > Wood/Secondary xylem...
CATGATTCTTTTGATATCCCAATCTGTTCATACCATATTTGTACAGTCTTTTGCAGTGCAATTAAGAAACACATTTAAATTCATACTCTATATACGACAGAATTGTCCAGGAAAAATCATAAAGAGTAGGAGAAAAATTGATGTGTGTGTGTGTGAGAGAGAGATAACACATATTCTTAAATTAATAAAATAAAAGAAAGTTTGCAGAGGGATATTTGTGAAAACAAAATTTAAGTTGGTTTTATCGTCATTTTGATCCTCTGTGTTCCTTCATTTTATACGTTTGGTACTGCGTTTGTACCTGCGTTTCCTCAAAATTTGAATTTTTTTTTTTTTTGCTAAAATTGAGTGCGGTTTGTACTTTTTAGATCGTTTTGATGTGCTGATGTCAAAAATGATTTTTAAAAAATAAAAAAACATCATTGGCATGCATTTCGGCACGAAAAATTATTTGAAAAGCACCCGCAACCACACTGCCAAACACGCTGTTAGAAGAACAAAAAACTATTTACGATTCATCGTCTCCGGAGTACAAATTAGGTCTCGGCCTCATCTTATTAGATGATGTGGGCTTGCTGGTAAATGGCTGTTATTTTAAGATATGAGATTCGATACCTTTTATACTCTCAAACTCAACCGTTCATTAGTTTACTAAATATTTAAATCAATGGTTAAGATTTGATTGCACGATGTTCTAAAGATAAATCTATTTTTTTTTTAGTATACTCCCTCCGTCCTCTAAAGACCACAATAATATTTAAAGAGAAAAAAAAAGATGGGCCATATTATGCTATTGCGGCCTCGCACTTTTTTTTTATAAAATATTTAGGTGTCATGAAAAAATTTTAAATAAATAAAATTTTTTAATAACTTGAGTTATTTGAATTAGATTGAGAAAAAAAAATAATCATAACGAACAAACAATTATTTTTTTTTAAATACAACCATGATAATTTGGGAAAAAAATCTTTTATCCGAGAGAAAAAAATCAATATTATTTAATTTTCAGCTAATTAAATATGAAAGGTTGAAATAGAGTAAAAATAAAATAAAATAACTAGTGCAAGTCAACTAGAGCAGCATGATAGACATGTAATCTAGAGATTAAAGAGTAAGTTAGTCCGGGTTAACTCGTCAAACCTATATCTTAAATCATGAGATTGTGTTAACCCACCAAATCTACATCTTAGGTTATGAGATCGTGATAACCTGATAGAAAAAAAATAACAAAGCCATTCTTGAGTTTGTTACAAAATCATCATCCTAAAATCATTGAAGGTGCAGACCTTACGACTGTAAAACATACTCAAAACTCTCTCATCTTGATCAGAGAATCAAGCTTTGATGAATACGGATCACTCTTTGATCAAATACATAAAAATCCTAGCTTGAAACCCTATAAATACCCTTGGAAAATCAGTATAGAGAGGAAAGAAAGAGAGAGAACAAAGGAAATGGGAGAAAGGCAATGGAGAAAGCGAGAAAAAGGTGAGGAAATGATTAATAATGAAACTCCAAGTGTGAAGGTTTAAGAACCTAACACAAGGATTTCCTCAACTTTGAGAGAAAGTAGCAGCTTAGAAGAAAAGAAAACAAGGGGTAACAACCACCATTATGAGTTTCAGGAAGGTATAATCCTTCACTAACCTAGCAGATGATATCTGTGAGACACATCTCTAGCTTGTTTTACATGTTTAAAGATATTTTTTTAACTTTTTTTAATGTTATGATGTTATTTAGTTTTGATTTCAATTAATACATAAAATGTTTGTTGTTATTATAAATCTTACTTAGAGTTGTTGTTGGTGTTATTGGATGCCAAGATAATATGTTAGTGTTTGATTTTAAAATGGTTTTTCTATTATGCCAGTAGGTGTTTGATGTCTTTTTTAGGGCTTGCTGATGCATGTTATAGGTTCTTGATTTTTTGTTTTAAGTTCTTCTGAGTGTTAAAATATCAATTTTGAATCCAAATTACATAAATATGTAGGCTATTTTAAGTTGCAGTTTTGAAGATTGGAACCTGTTACATGATTTGGATGTTTTGATGTTATTTGTTAGTTTTTGTTTTATTCAAACATGTTTAGTTATGGTAGTATGACTTGTTAAAATGAATAAAACATGTTTTAGAGGTAAAAAAAAATTATCAATTTTGGTGGCTTGATAATAGCTGGATTTATTTTTCTGGATAGTTGTTGGGTTTAAGCAACGTTCTTAGGAAGAACATTGCCTTAACCCTAAGATTTGAACCAGTTTTGGTTCAATTCTTTGCACTAAATTATTCGGGCAACTTGACTAGTAAATAATCTTGGATTTGTTTGCATCAATAACAAGTTTTTGGGAGTTTTAATATGAGGGTTTTTGTTTTGAACCAAAACTCATTTTAACAAAATCGTATTAATTCTTTGATAATCAAAGTGGATAAATGCTAGATTATGGATACTTTCATGATTTCTAACATTTCTATATCTTTGTTTTGATTGTATCTAATTTAATTTGGGATCCACATTATTGGGTTTTCCTTGGATGTTCTTCGTGTTCTTAAGTTGTTCTTAATTTTTTTGCGTTTGAATCGTTTTTTGTGTTTTTGTGTTTTTTTTAAGTTTGATTTATTTTAAGTTTTAGTTTCAGTTTAGTTTTAGGGTCAAACCAGTGTTTTTTGTTTGATTTATTGTCGAAATTTTTTTAGGTCAAAATCAGTTCAAAGGGTTAAGAACCTGTTTGACTTATAATACTTTTGCTAAAGGTTTTTTGGGTTTAAAAGGGTGTTTGTGTTTAAGGGTGTGTTTGGCAAACACCCCCTTAGACCTATTTTGACAGTTTTGATTTTAAGAAAAATGAGTTTTTGTCAAATAAAGTCTAAATAAAATAATAAAAAAAGATTTTTTTCCCCTTTCATATGGCCAAAAACCCTTAAAATTATTCGACAATTTTGTTTTTTTAAAAAATCTAAGATATTTTGGCCTGTTTTTTTTTTAAAAAAAGATGTTGCATAGATTTTACAAAAAAGTTCGTAAAATTTCAAAGGAATTTGGTGTATATTTTAAAAATATTAAAAATTTATTTTTGGCAAGAAAAATATATTATTCACTTATAATATAATGAAAAAAAAAACCCTTTATGAGGTTAATATCTAAAATATTATTGAGAATAATACAACTCATTCATTCATAATATAAGGGTAAAAAGACCTGCAATGTATTTTATTTGAAATATTATCGGAATGATGTAATAACTAAAAAATTCAAGTTCACCCCGAAAGAAGCTTCAATGATAATTGAGTACATTTCACTGTTTTAGACCAAGTTCTTTTACGCAACCAGTTTTACTTATCTAGAATATCTAAAAAGATCAATTAGAGTTTCTAGTAACCATAATACCAGGTGATGACTATTTTAACCAACCAAAAACCATTCTAGAAATACCGCCCGAGAAATGTTATCGAGCCCCCGCAAGGAGAGAACACCACTAAATATATCAAACAATTTATTAAACTTGAAAGATAAATTTAGAAGTAAAGTATTTATCAAAGAAATATAGAATTAGTGTAAGCTAACAATAATTTGTTGTCAACCATTTATCTTTAAGGTCTTTATTATTCCTATCTTAGGTGCAAAGGAATTAAGTCATCTAGCCTTATAGGATTTTAGCATCACGTGGTTTAAGTCTATATTACTTTACTTAGATTTATTTATAAACTTTTAATTTTTCACCAAATAAACTATAAAAAAATCTTGTATTTTTTCTAGGTATGATAAAGGGTTTTGGATTTTACAACAAATATGTCAACTAATAGTTTTTTTAGATTAATTTTTTATTAACCCATATTATTTTAATCATGTTAACAATTATGGTTAAATAACTTAAGTGGGAGAACACTATTCAACAAATGTTTAACTCTAAAAATAACCAAAACCAACTATAAATTTAGCTTAATAGGTAGTATATGTTAGAATTTATAGGTTAAAAATTTAATATTTTGAATGACTTTTGTAACAATCTTTTGATTTAAATTTAAAATTTATATTTTTTATAAATGAAAAATTAAAAATTAAAAATTAAATTAATATGTAAAAGTCATTACAAACCTGACTTAATGAGTTTCACATGTAAAGTTAATAAAAAAAAAAAAAAAAAACACCAACTAGATCCAGCAATTGCTCAAAGGAAACCAGGGGACTACCAGATTGAACACTACACGTCGTTTCTAATAAAAGAAGCCTAACTCAACAAACAAATAAACAAAAATATAAATATAAAATAAAGTCTTCTCCTCCTCGAAGCTAAATTAAAAAGAAAACAATGAAGCAAGCAAGAGTACGACTTCCCAGCTTATACAGTAATACTCCTATTGTTATTATTATCTGTTGCTGCTGATGATGAATGTTTGTTTTTATGCCTAATAAAGCAGTAGCAAATGACAGCAGAAGAAACTAACAAGCCCAAACCCGTGACCCCACACACCAAACTTGCCACCAACAGCAGGTGCCTCACATGATCATCACCACCGCCTTTACCACCACCACCACCACCAACGGTTCTCCACCACGACGTGTCGCTTGAGTTCTTTACTTTGGGCAATGCAACGCCAGTTGACGGCGACATCGTATTTCTCGTCGCTGGATTAGATGCTCCGAAGAATTCTTTCATGTAAGGTGGGAATTTCGCCCCTGTTGGTGGCAGGCTCTGGTGATCCAGCCCGTGATCTGACGGTCGTAATTCCCTGGCTTTTGAGTGCTGTATGATGGTGATCGTCATGATGATCGACAGCTGCATGTAGATAGCCGTTACTTTGGTGATTTCTTTTGAAAAAGCCATTTTCAACTGTTCAGGCGATCCTTGTTTGTCTCTCGCTATCTCAAAAATAAAACATTAGGAGGAGGAGGAGAAAACAACCTTTGATATGCAAGGAAGGATCATCTTCTATCTAGTGTTTGTTTATTTGTCGGTTAGGACTTAGGATAGGATGGTCTTCTCATTTTTCTTGTTCTTGAACTAGTTTAAAGGCATTCGGGTTGCATAAAAAAATATAACATAACAAAAATACATGGATGTTGAAAAGTTATTTGGCTTTGCTGGAAAGTAGTTTTTTTTATGAAAAATAAATTCAGGAGAAAGTGAATTTCAGAAAAGTATTTTCCGATGTTTAGTACTGTAATGAAAAATAAGTTGGAAAACACCTTCCAATGTTTGGTGATGTCATGAAAAATGAGCTGGAAAATAACTTATTAATATTTTATTTTTCTTAAGTTTATTAAAATAATGAAAAACAAATCTTACAAATTAAAAAGTTGAATGAGAATGAAATTAAAAAAATATATAATTTCATAAATTATCTCAAATAAAATAAATAATAATCAAAATAATAGAGATCAAATCTAAAAAATTTAAAAAAATAAAAGGTGAAGAAATTAAAATAATAATAATTAACATTTCATAAATTATTTCAAATAAAATAAATAACAGTCAAAAGAATGAGGACCAAATTTGATAGATAAAAAATTTCAATAAAAAAATGATAAGGAAAAAGCAAATAGGAATTATAAAAATAAGGACCAAAATTAATATAAAAATTAAATTTTAAGAGATGGAATTGAAAAATAAATATTCAAAACAAATTATATATAGCAATCAAAAGTTTAAAGATCAAATTTGATATAATCAACAAATAATAACATTTCTAAATTTTTCACAACTTCCGGAAAGTGTTTTCTGCCCAAATTTTCCAGGGAAACACTTTCCTGAAAACCAAGCCAAATTTTTCTTTGACTAAAAAGTGTTTTCTGTTGACCAACTTTTCTAATGGCAAACAAACACAGGAAAGTTTGAAAAGTGGTTTCCTGAAAACCACTTTCCGAAAAACAAACACAGCTAAAAAGGAAAATACTTTCCTAAAAACCAAACCAAATTTTTTTTTGACTGAAAAGTGTTTTCAGTTGACCGAAAAGTGTTTCCGTTGACCGGAAAGTGTTTTCCGTTGACCAACTTTTCTAATAACAAACAAACACATGGAAGTTTGGAAAGTTATTTCCCGGAAAGTGAATTTCAGGAAACAAACATGACCAATATTTTTATTAAATTTGATTTTGTGATTCAATCTTGAAATCTGATTTGATTTTTTATGTAACTCGAATTCAAAATTAAACCATGTAAAAATTATACATACATAATTCAATTTACTTTATCCATTCAAATGCTTCTTAGTCGATTCAAACATTTTCTACATGTTTTAAATAAAAAATAGATTGAAAATATTAGGTAAACAAAAAAAAAATTCTATTAATTTTTTTGGTCAAACCCAAGCTACCATCCCATCTAAAAAAACATATTGATAAATTCTATATGTTCAGATTTTTTCATTATATGTTGGTATTTTTAATTTGATCATTATTCTTATGATTTTTTTTCCTTGATTTTTTTATAAAAATTTTATTATTTTTAATTTTACTCTTTAATCCAAGTTAATAGTGCATCATATATATATATATATATATATATATATATATATATATGTGTGTGTGTGTGTGTGTTTTTTTTTTTTTCTTTTCTCATTTATTATCATTGTTTTGTTTTTTCATGTGAATATAATAAATCCAACTTATTTAATTAGTCGGTTCCATAATTTAAATTATTATATTTTCTTACAAAAATCGTTTTTGCAATGCTAAAATATTTTATTAAAAAAATAATATAGATATAAGGAGTAGGGTGAATACCAATCTAGTTATTGTATAAGAGCCTGTTTAAAATTGTTGTAGTGGTGATAGTTTAAATTATTTTTTTAAAAATTTATTAAAATAAAATTATTTTTAATATCATTATATTAGAAAAATCTGAATACATTAAAAAAAATTATTTAAAAAAAGAGTTAAAATTTTTAAAAAGTAAAACACACCCTGAGTAACGTAACAACGAAGAAACGCGTGAATTGTTGTTTGGACCAACTACATAAAAAGCTCGCCGCCGCTTGCTTTTGTCTTTTTAATATATACTTGGCACTCGCACGTGCTTGCGACTGCTGAAGGACTGATAAATATAATAAAGAGCATTAAAGCAAAACGATGCGACAACTACACGACAACAGTTTTCTACTCTCGCATCACTCTCAATAGTGAAAAAAGAAGAACACATTGGAAAATAATCTTGTTTTAAATCGCTGTTTATGATTGTGCTGGTAGATATTTTTTTTTGTTAAAAAATAATTAATATAATTTTTTAAAAAATTTTATTTTTAACATTAACATATTAAAATAATTTAAGTAATTTTTTTAATTTTAATTAATTTTTATTTGAATCACACTCTAAATAGGAGTTTTTTTTTATTATTATAATGAAACACAAGGATTATATCTCAAATCAATCAAAAACTAGTAATTAATTATAAGCATTTTCTCTTTATGCTAAAATTACGGGGTATCAATGGCATTGATGATTTGTTTATCATCAAATCAAATGAGTGGATTCGTGTTGTACTGTTGGCCTGCCTGTGTTCACATCTCTCTCTCTCTATCTTTTTTCACTCTGTCAAATTAATTAATTATAATTAAAAAACATCAACCTTTTTAATATAATATCGACTGTTAGGTTTTCTTTTTCTTTTTTTAATTATTATTTTTATTTAATTTAGTTTGTTAATATTAAATTTTTTATTTAATTATCAAATTTTCATTACATGGATTTCATATTTGACAAGTTAATCTAGTTACTTCATATTTTCTTTTTTTTTTCTTCATTAGTTTTTTTTTCATGTAAGTTTTTTTTCTTTTTATTTAATCTTTTTTTTTGTTTAATTTAGTTCATTAATATTAAATTTTTCTCTATTTAGCTATCACACTCTCATGATACGAATCTCAGGTTCGACAAATTAACCTGGTTTGGCGAGTTAACCAAGTTGATTCAGTTTTTTTTTTTCTTCATTAGTTTTTTCTTCCAATTTCATCTTTTAATATTGTAACTATAACTAAAAGAGATCAACCTTTCACCGTGGATTGCACTGTGCAAATTCATAGTGAAAGGCATGTCTTTTAGTTATAGGTTTTTTTTTTGTTGCTTTTTTCTTTGTTTTTTTCTTTTTAATTAATCTTTTTTTGTTTAATTTAATTTGTTAATATTAAATTTTTTTCTATTTAGTTATTACACTCTCATAACACGGATCCCAGGTTTGACAGATTAACCTGGTTTGGCGGGTTAACCTAGTTGATTCAGATTTTTTTCTTCCAATTTCATCTTTTAATATCAATTTGATTAAGAATTAAATTTCATAATTTGTTTTTATTTACTTTTCATTAGATTATCGTAATCTCATGAGGGGATTTATTGTATCCCTCCTCACGAAGCATTATTCATTGGAATAATGCTTTGCTTTGTTTTTTTCCTTTACAATTAATCTTTTTTTATTTAATTTTATTTTTTAATATTAATTTTTTTCTATTTATTTATCATACTTTAATGACACGACCTTGCAACCAGATCCACATCCAAGGCTCTTGGGTCTGGTGTTGTAGCCAGACCCAAGGCTCTTGGATTTGGCGTTGCAGCCAGATTCACTTAAACTTGGGTAATGCAAGTTTAATATTATTATTTGTATTATAAATATTATTATTTTTATTATAATGAATATTGCTAATATAATAATTAATAAATTTAAAAGAAATATTATTAGTTATAGGGTTTTTTTTGCCTTTTCTTTTTAATTAATCTTTTTTTGTTTAATTTTCTTTGTTAATATTAATTTTTTTTCTATTTAGTTATCACACTCTCATGACATAGATCACAGGTTTTATGGGTTAAACCAGTTGATTCAAATATTTTTTCTTTTTCTTAAGTAGTTTCTTTCTTCTAATTTCATCTTTTAATATCGATTTGATTAAGAATTAAACTTTATGATTTGTTTTGCTTACTTTTCATTAGATTATTGTGATCTCATGAGGGGATTTTACTATACCCCTCCTCGCAAAGCACTATTCATTGGAATAGTGCTTTGCTTTGTTGTTTTTTTCTTTTCAATTAATCTTTTTTTTAGTTTAATTTCATTCTGTAATATTAAATTTTTTTCTATTTAATTATCATACTTTTATGACACGACCTTGCAGCCAGACTCACTTAAACTTGGGTCATGCAAGTGTAATATTATTATAAATATTACTCTTGGGTCAGGCGTTGCAGCCAAACCCAAGGCTTTTGGGTATAGCTTTGCAAAAAAACATAACACTTTTAGATCTTAGTTTTCTTTTATATTTTTTATGTAAAAAAAAAATAACTTGTGGCGTGGCGCGGGCCATGTAACTAGTGTTCTCTAAGCTCACTCAGAAACAAATGTGGAATAGCTGTTTCGGTTTTTAGGTGCAAGAGTGGTTCTAATTTTTAAAAATATTTTGGGCAATGTGAAGAACTGTACTCGTAGACAAGACTCAAATATTTTACTTTACACGACTTAAATTATTTTCTAGCTTAGTTTGCAAGATGATATATTCAGGCTTGACATAGTTTCTACTTGCACAATAGTGTCTAAGATTATATGAAGCAATCAAATTTAAATCATGTCATGCTACAATTCTTCACATAAACTTCTCGTAAGTTAATAGGTTTTGGATGGAAGAACTTGTCAAAGCAATTCGAATATCGATACTGAGGACCATTAACATTTTTTTTTGGAATTTTTTAAATTTAATTAATTAATAAGTTTTAGAAATCATCATGTAATCTTCTTATCTAATATGAATAGTTTGTTTAGGATTAGATTTAGATATTTACATTAAACTCTATCATACTAATATAAATAGGTCATCTATCTACTCAAAAAGATGGTTAATCTCATATATGCAATTTTTTTTTAATTTATCATTTTTACGGTTATTGTCTTTATTTAAAGTTTTATTTATTCTTTACTTTTAATTGCTATTGTTCTTCACTTGTTCTTCCTCTTGTATAGTGCAGCTACTTGGGATAAATATATCTTTCTTAAAGTTTGACACCTTGAAACACCCACATTATGTTTCATTCTATAAGGTTGTTGCCTATCTCCACCCATGATCCAATTCCTAGATGTAGCTTCTTCTTATTAAAAGGAAGAAATGAGAAAGAAATGAATAACAAGTAGCATAATTGACCAAAATATTGATAGATAATTAGTCAACGAACCACATGATTATCTATCAGATCAATAAATTGGCCCACCTAGTGTGACAAGATTAAGTTATGTCCCATTAACCAAAAATTATTCCATAAATAAAGAATACAGGTAAACTTGTCATTGTAGCACCTAATGAATAATCGATACAAGTAACAAATAGAGTCCAGTTTACTGGTTGAGAAGAATATGGGTAAACCTAATAATCCATCATTACCACAAGTCCATGTGAAATAACTAATATTGGATGTGTCACGAGTTAACTCTTCATCATTTGACTCACCTCTATAATAATTGTATATGAATAAAACCCCAATGTCCTTTTACAGTCTCTCATGTTCCCACCATTCCCAACAACGATGTCACAACCAACCATAAATAGATATATTGATGCATTTGCGCCTCAAATACAACCATATGTGTATCTCTTCCTTAGGTTAGACAAAGTTATTAGGTGGTCATAACTAGTCATTAACACAGATCCATGTGAAATAACTAGTATTAGATGTGTCATGAGATGACTTTTCATCGTTTAACTATTCTTTACAATAATTGTATATGGATAAAACTCTAATATTCTATTGTAGTCTTTCATGTTCCTGCCATTTTCAATAATGATGTCATAACCAACCATAAACAGATATATTAGTGCATCTGTGCCTTAAACACAACTCTTTATGTATCCTTTCTATGGGTTAGATAATGTTATTACATGGTCATAACTAGTCGTGATGAGATGACACTTCATTATTTAACTTGTCTCTACAATGATTGTATAAGGATAAAACCTTAATGTGATTATATAGTTTCTCATGTTTTCATCATTCTCAACAATGATGTCACAACCAACCATAAATGAGCATATTAGTGCATTTATGCCTCAAATATAGCCTTATGTGTATCCTTTTCTATGGGTTAAACAGTGTTATTTGGTGGTTATAACTAGTCATTACCACAAGTCCATGTGGAATAACTAATATTAAATGTGTCACGAGATGACTTTTCATTATTTAACTTGTCTATACAATAATTCTATATGGATAAAACTCTATTATCCTCATGCAGTCTCTTAAGTTCTTGCCATTCCCTACAACGATGTCAGAATCAGCCACAAACGGATATATTGGTACATATGTACCTCAAACACAACCTTATATGTATCCCTTCTATTACTTAGATGGTGTTATTAGGTGGTCATAACTAGTCAAGACGAGTACCAGCCATCTAGCCATAACTACTCTTGAGTGACAATCCTTTTATCAACCATTAAATCTCTCCAACAATGTCATGAGGGTGTCTTTCAGATAAAGATGAATAATATAACATATTCAACATGTCATAATAATAATATAACTATGTAGGCTTTAATCAGGTTCAAAATAAACTAAGACAAAGTTAGTCTTTCATATAAACACATCGGGGGTAAGTAATAGGATATCTTTCAATAAACAAACACTTCAATGAGAGTGTATGGAGGTTCCCAACTATATCTTGGGTATCTAATGCCAATAAAGTTGTCTACATTAAAAAACATAAACATACACATGTCAAACATATAAGAATAATGATTGTTCATAATTAAAAAAAAAGAGCTGAAATTGACTGATTGTAGTGGAATCAACTATAATGGAAAAATTCTGATCGATCTGAAGATTTTAGAAAAATATCAACCATTTGAGTAAGCGACCAAGAGCCATGATCGATTAAAAAAAGTGATCAACCAAAATAGTTTGAACACATAGAAAGGACCAAAAAGTTTAGTTACATTTAGAACATGAGTACTCAACATAATAACTGATCATAAGTCACAAGATTAGCTTAGAATTCATGTGGTATCAATAAAAAATGAGTTTAGTTTGTATTAGTATTCAATAAATCTCTTTACTTGATATTAATATCTATATTGGATCAGGATTTACCTATTTAGATAAGGCTCAAACTTTGTACCATTATATAAAGGGTCGAATAGTCATTGTGAATGATGACCAATCTTACATATGCAATTTCAATAAAAATTTATTTATCTTTACCCTTATAGGATTTTTTATTGTTTTCTTTACAACTTTCTTTTATTTTCATGCATTTTAATTCATATAACTTATTTCTCTCATTCATTATAAATCTTTTTTTCTTTCATAGTTTACTTCAGAGCATATCATTATTTTTAAAAATTCAAGTTCTTAGATCTTCATACTCTACCTGGTTTTACGAGGTTACTACCTACCTCCTCTTGAGTTTAAGTTTACATATTGCATACTTTATCCTTATTAGAATATAGAAAGGTTGATTGATAGTATATTGATAAGAAGAATATATAAGTGATCAATAAAAACAAACACAACTGCAATTCTAATAACATTTGAGCATGATCAAACACAAATGCCACGTACAACATCAGTGTATAGATAGCCTCAGGATAATGGTTTTTGCCTAACAACCATATTTCCAACCACAACAACCTATCATTGGGTAGTTTAATGTCCCATATACTATTTTATAATAGGTGTTTCCAATTCCTGTTTGCAACAAACAGCTATTGTCAACCAATAAGCAACAAAAACATATATACCCTGTTGGCTACTTCAACAAGGTCATTATAGCTCATTTAATGGCCGATTCAAACATTGATGAAGAGTTTGAATGAATTTAGCAACAATTGATATCAATTACGAAACTTATAGAAAGAAAAAAAATTGAGATCATAATATTAAAAAAAGCTTAAAAAAGATAACAAACCTATTAGTAAAGAAACAAAATAGACCAAAACAGTCGATAAAAATAAAGAATACTCAAACTCTTTTCCTAAGGTAGCAACATCAGTGTTTGCTCCTAAATTAGTACAACTCCTTAGTAAAAGAGAAATGCAGTAGACTAGACCTAATCGACCATGACAAAGGCTGAAGTTAATCAGTGATGTTGTTATATGTAAAAGGTAAATCAATTATGGTAAGGCCAAAGTAATGGTACACAATAATAATGATAAATATCTTTATGAAGTACTTAGAGAAGATATAGGGAGCAAAACTAAACAAATTAGTATATAGTGAGAGTTCAATACCTTAAGTCTTAAAAAAGCCTTATGAAGAAAAATGGCATAAGCATTTGTCATAACATAAGTCATCAAACATGGTGATGAGGATGGTGAATTGTATAGTGATCGCCAACATCTCTTAAACCTAAAAAGAAAGTGGCAATTATTAGGTTCTCGAATATCATACACACGGTGGAAACAATAAAACAAAATTATTTAAGAGAACCTAGGATCCCGTTAGACATATCTAGAGTTGTTTAAGGATTTATTAATTGAATATTTAATCTTTTCTTGCTTTGAATAATTCTTTAAAGGCTGAGTTGTGACAAACCACAAGTCTTTCAATTGTTCGGCCTCCAACAGTAATTCATATGAATCACTAGTAAGAAATCTCCTAAATACCTATTTAGGAGAGATTGATTGCTATGTCTAGAGTGCTAGCTCTCTATTTGTAATATACATTTTTTTTCTAACAGACAACGACATAAAAATAAGAAGTATAACTAACTATTTATAGGAAAATATAAAAAATCCTATAAATTGGCAAAATATCATATTGTCCCTTAAATAATATACATATTGATTCAGAAAACTTTAGATATTAATTTAATTAAGTCCTTGATTTTTTTAGGTCTAAAATTATAATCCCTATATTAATTATATTCTAGTCCTTAATTTCTAAAATATATTTAAATCAAGTCATACTTAATTAAATCATCATTGTTTAATTCCTTACTAATGATTCTTAATGTAAGTGACCCATTAGGTTTATAATATATTGGCCCAAATATAAATTTAATTGTAATTAAATAGAATTAAATGAAATAAACAAATTGTTCATTATCAATTTAACAATTGATTAATTTATACCTTAAGATCATGTGCATTGTTTAGCAACGTGTTATGATCCCTCAAATATTAGAAAAGTTATTGGTGGTTTAACTTAACATTTTAGTGACTAGTTTCTTAGTGTAATTAATATCATTTTATCAATAATGTTTTAATTTAACATTTAAGTATGAAGTATATCTTCTATGTTAAATCATGTTTATTCTCTACATAATAGCCATTGATCGTTTGAATGAGATTTGAAATTCTTTTCAAATTTCATTCCATCTTGAAATATTTCCAGTCATACTATTTGAGAATATATGGAATCTTTTTCATAATTCAATTAGAGTGATGAATCTTCTCTTGATCACTCAAGTACCTTCATATAGTTTATGATATACCTATTGTCTGTCCTTTTGTTACCTCGATTAAGATAACATGTAACAAGATAAAAACATAGCATTCTATATATAAGATAACTTAATGATCTCAAGTATAAGGATCACTTACACAATCATCATGTGAGCCTTTCCACATATATAGATGATCTCTTCATATGAAAATTCATACTGGTTTGGATTATTGATGAGACCTTGGTTCTTTTACTTATGCAATGGCTCTATAATTATCACAGTTCAGGGCAACTAGATCAACAATGCTAGGAACCAACCTAGTTCATTGATGAACTTTTTAATCCAAAAAACCTTTTTGTTTCCTCAAACATGGAAGTGTATTCTTATTTAGTTGTAGAATCAGTTCTGCTCTCTTGTTTGGAGCTCTTCCAACTCAGAGTATTACCATTTAGAATAAAATATATATTGACTAGTATTCACTATTTTTCCAACATTTCATTGAAAAAAATCTTAATTCAAATAATTTTGAACTTCTGGTTTATCATTTTATATAGCCAAGTATAGGATACCATTTCCATCTTATCTCTCTCAATTGTGTCTTAGAACACATGTCTTTAAAGGGAGGTGTTCCATGCAAAATAGATAAGATTCCAATTGTAGATTCTTCCATGCTAAGTTATTTTAGCATCTAGTCTATATGCATAGATTATGACAATATAAGCAACCTTCTAGATTTGTCTTTATAGATCTTTATATCCAATATATAGGTTGCTTCTCTCAAATTTTTTTATGGAGAAATCCTTAAACAGTCAAAACTTTACTGATTAAAGTAAAGATATGTTGTTTCTTAATAATAATATGTCATTTACATATAATATTAGAAAAATAACATCACTTTCACTAACATTTTGTAAACACAAAGTTTATCCATTTTTTTCTTTATGAAATCAAATCTATTGATTATACCATCAAAATTGGATATTCCTACTCTTTAAAGTTTGCATTGTACATTAATACATTACCTTTCATAATAGTTTTTCTCTTAAAGACCCACTTAGATCCATTGGATTTTATCCCTTTAGATGGATCAACCAAGTTCCATACTTGATTAGTTCATGAAGTCTATAGCTTTAAGTCATTTCTTAGAATAAATATCATATACTACTTCCAAGTAATGCTCACCAAAATATAAGCAACATGTCATTCACAGCTTCCATGAGAGGTACTTATCTCATTGATGCATGACATGTCCTACCATATTTATAGAGATTTTATGTTTCTTAAAGTTCAAGCTAAATATCCAATGTTTTAGCCTTTGTAAAATATTTCATCTGGATGTAGTGTTCTAAGAGTTGTAGAGAATCTTATTCTCTTTTAGATAGTCATTGAAATATTTGGTCAAATATTAACCACTTCGATCCAATCAAAGTTTCTTAATACTTATTTCAATCTGTATTTCAATTTTATTACAGTTTATATTGAACTTGGGCATATTAAATTCAAATATATACAAACTATTTGTATAATTACTAGATCTATAAAAACAACATTATTATAAAAGAACAACATTTGTCTTCAATAATAAATTTAAATCCATATAATTCTAAATAAAATGGAAACAATGTCTTAAAATACTGGAACAAAATAACAAATATACAATTCTAGTATTAGCCTAGTAGACAAAACAAAATAACTAGTTCATACAGCTAATACAACAACCCTTGTTCCATTACTAAGTTATAAGTCTGTTTTTCCTTAAATTAATCTTCTACTTTTTTTTAGTTCCTACATGCAATTGCAAATGTGAAAACCATATTCGGTATCCAAGACCTAAGAACTACAATACAAAGTAGTAAGATAGTTTTTAATTATAAACATATCCGAAGTATAAGCTTCATTAAGCTTCTTTGTCTTTATGGTTGTAAGGTATTCCTTGAAATTCCTCCTCTAATATCCTTTCTTTTTACAATGATAACAAGTGCCTTTGTCTTTCTTGATTCTCTTAGTAGGTTTGTTTGTTTTAGAGACAACATATTTTATTCTTCTTGTCCTTCTTTTTAGACGTTCTAAAAGACTGGATAGAAGATGTGGGCTTTTTTTCTTCTTAAAGGCCCCTTCAGCAATCTTAAGCATATTAACCAATTATAGCAATGTACTATCCAACTTGTTTATGTGAGAATTCATAATGAATTGGGAAAAACTTTAGGGTAAAAACTACAAGACCAAGTCAACACTTAATATATGGTCCATGACAAAACCCAGTTGGCTCAATTTCTCAATATAACCAATCATTTTCAAAACATGGTTGCTCACTAAAGAACCCTCTATCATCTTACAACAAAACAATTCCTTGTAGGTGTCATACCTCTCAATCTTACTTGCCTCATCAAATAATTCTTTAAGATGCATAATTATAGTATGGGCATCCATATTTGCATGTTGTCTTTGAAGTTCAAGTGATATACTAGCTAATATCACACATGCAATATATTTATCATCATCAACATGATGTTGATGTTCATTCGTAACTTCTTCTTTAGCATCCTCAGTAGGGACATTTGGAATTAGATTTTCTAGAACATATAACATCTTTTCTTGCTTGAGAACAATTCTCACATTTTGGTAATGGTCCAAGAAATTTGGTTAAATCAATTAGTTAGCATCAAGTATGCTTCGTAAACATATGTTACTATTCATTTTGATCTACCAATTTATTTATATAAAGATAGAGAGTATTAGTTCTATGCATGCATTTTTAAATTCTAAATTTAGATAAGGTCTTTAATTCTAATTTGATCTCCCACTATTTTTTGATATGCATAATCATAATATGTGCATCCATATTCTCATGTTGCCTTTGAAGTTCAAGTGACATACTGGCTAACATCACACATGCAGCATGTTCATTGTCATCAACATGACGTTGAAGTTCATTCCTAACTTCTTCTCAGCAATGACAGTTGGAACTGAATTTTCTAGAACATACAACCTCTTTTTTTTCTTGAGAATAATTCTCACATTTCAATGTCAGTTCAAGAAATTTGGTTCAATCAATTTGTTAGCATCAAGTATTTTTCATAGGGATACATTACTACTTATTTTGATCTACCAACCTATTTATATAAAGATAGAGAGCATTACTTCCATGCATGTATATATTTAAATTTTAGATTTAAATAAGGTCTTTAATTCTAATTTGATCTCCCACTATTTTCTTGCAAATTAATAACCCTCTCTATTAATTTAAGAAATCTCACTTAGATTTTTATAGTAGGCTACAATCTCATGTAATTTAACTAACCTTAAGTGACTCAACAAATCAAAAGAAATTAAATTAGATAGATAACAAAGTTTATCAATCACATCTCTATGTGATTCTTAGATCATTTAGGTGACAATTCTTTATCTAAACATATCTTACATATTTCGCCTAACTCATGTCTTTAACCTCATATGATCATGAATGACTCATCCAAATAATATAGGTTAGTTAAGTAGAACTTAATTTTATAGCATTGAACATATTCGATTAACAATAATCTTAAATGACTCAATAAGTTATCTATGAATAAAACTTTGGTTTATGCATATAAAATTGAAATGCAACTATTCATATTCTCAAGATATAATTAATATATTAATGAGAGATATATTATCAATTAATTAGGTCTTATACATAATATAGCATAACATATATACATTTCATACATAATAATTTATATATAAACATATACCCTTAGCATGTCATTCTAATTAGATGATTATGAATATATCTAAATTAATTCCCTCGAGTCATCGAAGGAAATTAGGTGTTCAAAACCTAGGTAGCTGTGCAAATCTTCATAAGTCTTTTGTGAGCACTATGGTTGTAGTCTTTTTCGTCTTTCTTTCTTCGTCTTGGATTATAAAATAAATTTTTCTACCTAAATTCTGCATTTCAAAATTACATAATATTTACATAATTGTATAAGAAACCTCAAGTTACATTCAATGGGAATTAGATGAGAAAAGAATTTTACAATCTAGAAAAAAAATAGAAAACCTATTTATTATTACAATTATTAAACCATAAAAACATAATCAAATTGGTTTTTAATGTTCATAACCATCCATCATGCATAATAAAATTATTGCATACTTCAATTCTAATTATTGGCTCTATATCTAATTTTTAAAATAATATTTCAAAACTTTAGAAATATTAAATCAAATTCAATTTGATAATTCCCCAAACATGATAAATTTTATTTAATATAAATTTCTTTGAAAAACCATTTTTTAAAATTTAATAAGAAAATTAATCATATTAAACTTTTTCGACTTAAAAACTCCTTTTATTTTAGAAAAACTATTTTTCTAAAAATTATTTAATTAAACATTTCATTTAAATCCTAATCCAATTAGGATATTACAAAACACAAAAAATCTCTAAAGCAAACATTTTAATTAAATCCTAATTCTATTAGTAAAATTAATTCCACAATTAATTTAATTTGTGTTTTAATTTTTAAAAGTAGTAATTATACCCCGAAAGCCAAAAAATGCACCAGGAGCCTTTGTTTTTTCAAGTGTGCATCGCTCACACGCTTTGCTAGCCTTCTGGGCATCCATGGTTAAAATGCTCATATTGCTTTTTGATGACTTTTTAAGATTTGCGCTACTGACTTTCTTCTGGTCTGTCTTAGCTAGCACTCTTTTGTTAGGGTATGTCTTCTTCACCAAGCTATTCACTTTACTTTCTTTGATGGTACATGTCACTAGATTTGTTGTTGATTAATTAGGTCATGGATGGTGGCCAAATTAGTGCGCAGAGGAGCATGAGGTCGGTCATGAAGAATCATGAGTCGAGAACCTCAGTTTTCAC
>Ga0325403_1001565_pt1 | contig 19207 bp, 8 predicted proteins | sample PopdelMetagenome_19_FD_205665 | JGI IMG/M metagenome (GOLD analysis project Ga0325403, IMG submission 205665) | Populus deltoides microbial communities from Bellville, Georgia, United States - Xylem-PdKOR-R4 | ecosystem: Host-associated > Plants > Phyllosphere > Stem > Wood/Secondary xylem...
TCCTTCTATGCCTTTTGCTAGCAAGTCGTATGAGCAGTTTCATGTAGTGATGTGCACAGGAGGGCTTGGTAGCCAGAGTTATGATAGTTGCTGTTGTGTTTTCTGCCTCATTTCTTTTCTTATTCTCGTGTTGGGCACGAGGGCTTTTCTGGAGCAGCTGGAGAGAATTTGGTTTTTTTTTTCTTTTATTTTTTTCTTTACTTCAAATTAATATTTTTTTTAGTGTTTTTAAATCGTTTTTATGTCAAAAATAATTTTTAAAAAATAAAAAAATATTATTTTAATGCATTTCCAAGTAAAACACTTTGAAAAATAATCGCAATCACATTTCCATACCCTTAAAAAAAAAAATATAGTACAACAAAAGCCTGAATAACAGTCCACATTAAAATAAAATTCGTGGTTTGCATTTTTAACATTAAATTATACGGTGCGTTTCAATAATGATGTTTTATTTCCTTTGTGCTGGATTATGTAACCAGCCACAGTGTTCCCCCTTCTAATTTTTAATTTGTAACAACTTTCCCCCTTGACCTTGTCCTCATGGTCAATTTATGGGAATTTGAATCTGAAATCTTCCACAAATTCCTACATGGCGTCAGCTGGAGATTGATTTTTCCAGTGGATAAGGATTTGTGTGGCGGCTCAATTCCCTTTCTTCACCCTTCTTCGCTCCTGCAAGGGATTCTCTTTTGTGAGGTAAGGCAGAGTTGAAGGAGTCACGTGATTACCCAGATGTTTTTTCAATTGGGAGATGTGGAACACTAGGTCAATAGCCGCTGAGGCAGACAAATTAAGTCTATAGGCCAGAACTCCAATTTTTTCCAACACTAGATACAGACAATAGTATTTCTAAGCTAATTTTTGAGAAATTTGATATGCTATAGTAGTATGACAATACAGTTGTAATTTGAGATAAATATAATTTCCCATTTTGAAAGTTCTTTCACCTGTTTTCTCATTTGCCTTGTGTGACATCCTTTAATGTGCTTAATGTATTTCTTCCCTCATGGTTAAGTATCTAAAGCTACCACCATAAAGTCCTTAGGAATAATGTGCTTGATGTATTTCTTTCCTCGTGGTTAAGTAAGTTTCTAAAGTTGCAACCATAGAGTCCTTAGAAATGTAAGGTACATGAATAGGTGGTTTTAAGCTATACAATATCTCATAAAGAATAGTCTTAGTGGAAGAGTGGAAATTGGTGTTGTACCACCATTCCAGCCATAAGTAGTCACTTGACCCATTGAGTAGGATTCTCCCCAACCATACAACAGAGATAGTTCTCAAAACACTTGTTTACTATCTCTGTCCGACCATCAGTTTGTGGAGAATAAGTTGTGAAATAATGTAGGTCAACCCCTTGCTGATTGAAACCTGTTTCCAAAAATGGCTAAGAAAAAAAGATCTCGGTCACTGATAATTGTGGCTGGTAGCTCATGTAACTTGTAGACATAATCCATGAAGGTCTTAGCCATAGTAGCCGTAATAAAATCTGTTAAATTTGTTTACCACCACTAAGATTATCTCCCTTTCTTCAGATGTAGATAACCTTTCATTGAAGTTCATACTGATATCAATAAAAGGTTTTTGAGGTATAGGGAGAGGTTTTAACATATCTAGATAGGTCATGTTTTCTCTCTTGTTTTGCTAGCACACGGGACATTCCATAATAAATTGCTTAATAAGTTTTTGTTGCCTTTTCCAGTAGAAAATACCCCTCACTCTCTTAGTTGTAACACAAATGCTTGAATGACCCCCCATTACTGTATTATGGTAGAGTGAAATCAGCTTTCTGTGCAAGGATTGATTGTTACCCATCATCATCCTCTTTTTTCTATTTAGATAGCCATTAATCTACTAGTGTTGTTATCACTAAACCATGTAGCTTTAATCTCTTTTATAATGCCAATAGAGACAATTGACAACACCAACTCGCACAATTCTGTACTAGAAACCCTAGAAAGTGCATCAACCATGGTGTTCCTTTTCCCTTTCCTGTATTCAATTTCATAGTCATGAGCTTTGACAACTATACATGTTGAAAAGCTAAAGTCAACTTTTAGCTTAGTTGATATTTCAAACTGACATGATCAATCCTAATTTTAAAATGCCTTCCCATAGATAATGCTTCCACTTAGTAACCACATGTATAATAGCCAACATTTCTTTCTTATATACTGATAAGGCTTGTTGTTTAGGACCTATAGACTTACTGATGAAAGCCAGGGGATGCCTCTATTGTAGTAGCACTACTCCTATTCCCGTAGTTAAAGCATTAGTTTTTACCATAAATATCTTGTCCAAACTAGGTAATGCTAAAACTAGTGGAGATGTCATAGCTTAAGTTTTTTTGAAAGCCACAACAACCCTTTTAGTCTATTAAATCCCTTATTCTTTAGTAGATTGGTCAAAGGTTTACTTATTAAACCATACCCCCTAACGAAATTTCTATAGTAACCAGTTAAATCTAGAAACCCTCAAAGTTGCTTGATGGTGTTGGGAGTAGGCCAATCCTTAATGCCTTGTATTGTTTCAGGATCTATAGCTATACAATTTGTTTTATATAATATGCCTCAACTACACTACAGTTTCACTGCCAAAGATGAATTTATTGTCCTTAGTAACTAGTTTGTGATTCCTCAGTAACTAAAATACTATCTTTAAGTGCTTTAAATGATCATAAACAGTCTGATTATAAATTAGAATATCATCAAAAAACACCAAAATAAATTTCCTAAAGTGTTCACGAAATACCTTATTCACTAGACTTTGAAAGTTAGTCGGAGCATTGGTTAGATCAAAGGGCATCATCATAAACTCATAATGGTAACTATGAGTTTTGAATGTTGTCTTGTAAATATCTTCAGTGTGCATTCTAATTTGATGATAACCAGCTCTTAAATCAATCTTAGAAAAAATTGTTGCTCTTACTAGTTCCTTTAATAACTCATTTATTAGTGGTATAGGGTACTAATTTTTAATGGTCATCTTATTAAAGGCTCGATAGTCCACGCATAACCTCCATGTATTATCTTTGTTGTTGACTAACACCATTGAAGAAGCAAAGTGACTTTGGCTAGGTTGTATTATACTTGATTCAAGCATCTCTACTACCAGCTTTTTTACCACCCTTTTTTGTATGCTTGAGTACCTATAGGGTCTTAAATTGATGGCCATAGAACCTTCCTTCAAAGGAATAGAGTGGTCCTAGGGTTCGGATGAAGGTAGGCCTTCAGGTTCCTTAAATACATCCTAATAAGCTTCGAGTAAGGCATCTAGAACAGGGGTCATGTAATTGTTTGCTGAAAAGGTTGTAGACATCGTATGCACCTTGGTTCCTGAGTCTAACACAATTCTCAAGTTACGGAGGCTGACTTTTGCCACTTACATAACATTGTCCAACAGGCTATTAAATTGATCAATTCTAATAGCTTGTAATTTAATAGGATCTTATCTTTTAATGGTTACCTCCTTACTTTGGTTGTTCAACTCCATAATAAACACATTTGTATTGAAACATACCCTTTGCATTATCCAGTTGAAATTTATGTAAATAGAAACGGATAACATAGTTCCCTTATTGGTTGTTTCGACTATTATAGGTTTAATTGTACTGAGCTCACATTGCAATCTTGTGGCTGCTCTGGAATCTAGAAAATTATGGGTGCTCCTCAAGTCTACCATAATAAACAATAGCAACCTATCGACCTTGCTAATAACCCTGTAAGTGTAAAACTCATTAACCCTTTTAAGAGCATTTAGTGAAATACAAGGAATCATTTAATCAGAATCTTCTTATTCTTCCATATCCATGGAATTCCTTTCCTCTAATTCTTCATCCTTATCATCAACTATACATAGGGAGTAGAGTTTTTTATTCTTACACGTATGACCCCATACAAACTTCTTATCATACCAAAAACATTATCCCTCAACCCTCTTTTCATCTAGCTTCTTATTTCTTATGGGTTTTGTGGGTTTCATATATGGTTTGTTAAAGGGTGGTATGTTTGGAGTAGGTAGTAGGCTGGGTTGTGATTGTTTCAGGTTGTTAGATAAGGTGGGTGATTTTTATAGTTGATTGGGTTAATACTGATTTTAGCCTGGACAGGCTGTATAGTATTTGTTTAAATGATTTATGGTGACTTTAATGTGTCCTTCTATAAGTTATGGTGTTATTTTGCAGTCTTGCCAGGTTAAATACTTGCTTATGCCCCTAAATTTACTACATATAACTCATTCCAAGTTACAAGTTGACCTTTCCTATTCATGAAATTCTGGTGCCAATATAGGGCCATTCTATCCAGGCAATAAGAAGCAAATTTAAGTTTGTCAGTTTCAGCAATCTCTTTCAAGTCAAAGTACTGATTGCATTTATATAACCACTTATGAACACTCTCATACTTAAACATAGAGAAGTTCCTTCTAGGTTTGTATATCCTAGAGTTATTGAACTGACCTTCATAAGGTCAGTTAGATCTGGTTATAAATTCTTCCTGATTGGATGTTTGATTATTTTATCTTGTGTTAGAGTCTCTAGCGTTGAATTGTAACTTCAATAACAAGGTACCCTATTGGTAAGAGAATCCATTGACAAGCTCTTTAAGTTCTTCAATATTGGTATCTTGCATTGATTTAATGGTTGGTGGTTGTTGTCCATAGGTCTCCAATAACTTCATAACTTGTTCATGCCTTTGTGCTTGTTCCTTGTTTGCAGCTTTCATAAACTTCTCTAGCTTTTTGATCTATTGAGATCTAGTGTTTGGTATCATGTTGAAGTTCCAAGAATCAAAAGCTTTAATACCAATTATAACAATGGTTACTGGAATAGTTCTATAATTAAGCAATCCAAGTAGGCTAGAACTATGAGTGTGTGCTATTTTTATGATTTGCTGAAATTAAAAAGAAAAGGGAGAAAGAATAAATTGAGAGAGAAGAATAAATTGTATTCATTCATTGTGTTTTTGCATGCCAAACAATATGTTACAATATATTCTTAAAGAAAGCTACAACATTCTAGAATTAGCTTATCTCTACACATGTATAGTTGGCAACAAAAATAACAAACATGTAACAAATAATTTTATCATTCGCTTTCATTTGTGTCAATTGGTATCAGAGCTTAGTGATATTTGATGGTTATTTTGCTTTGCTATGTGTTGCATAACAATTATGACTAGAAGAGAGCTTAACGATTCTTGGTGGTTATTTTGCTATGTTGTGTGTTGCAAAATGGTTGTGATTAAAAAATAGTGTAATGATACTTGGTGATCCATTTTTATATCAAATAAATAAATAGTAATAAAAAAATAAAAAAACAAATTTGGAGAAAAAAATAAAATGAAGGGGTGCTTTGAAAATTTAGAGGGATAGGCGCTAAAAATGAGGTAGAGAGAAAAGAAGACAAGAAACTAGAGGTCAACAAGCTAAACGTGTCGCCTATAGAGGGAAGGTCTATCGAGACAATTTCAAAAACATTGAAGAACACCATTTTTGGCCGTTGTAATTTATTGAATGTGCCCCTTGAATACGACAGGGTGGCAGATGCGCTAGCGCATCTAATGCATGCACTAATCTTATTTTTTTTAATTATATTTTATATTTATTAAAATATCAAATCACCCATTGGACAACTTGTTTATAACTAAAAATAATAGAATGACAATACAAAAAGCCTTGGATATCAGTTAAACAAAAATGTGCATTCAAGGTAATTTAGACATTTCACAATACTTTTAAAATGTGAAAAGACCTACTTGTTCCTAATTAATCTAATAATGACTAATAGATTTTGGAAGAAGATTGTATTACCTCTAATAACCAGTTCATTAGGTTTTTTAAAGATAAAATGGTTATTACATTGTTCCAATAAATAGTGAATCCTCTCATAATGAACAATGTTTTTTCCTCTCAAATTAGCTTTTGTTAACTTGGTCATTGGCCTACGCTTAGTCGATGGTCAGATCACTTTTTTTTTTAAATATGAAGAAAATATTTAGGTGTTGCTAATGTTTTTCTAGTAGAAAAAAATTCTAAACCGTGTGGGGAATGATTTAATATGATTGATTGACTTAACGCCTGTATAGTCGATAAAAACATAGTTTGACTCAAAATAAATATTCAAGATGATATTTTTTTTTAATAAATATTGAGATAATAACATATTGGATCGATTCGATTTAACTTGTCAATCTGCATGTTGGGTTATAAGACTATGACAAGTCAATAAAAAACAAATCAAAATAAATTATGAAGTTTAATTTCCAATAAACCCAATGTTGAAGGGTAAAATTGAAAAAAAAAACTAAAAAAATTGTATCCGTTGAAAGTTGTGGAAATGGAGACTAAATTTTTGTGTTGTGTTGAAATTATTATTGTTAAAGAATCTAGATAAAATTGGGTTGGTTAATTAATAGGAGGATTATGTTTAATGGTGCTATAAGGTATATGAAATGGAAAAATACCTGTTTTGAATAGTATACATGGTTGCTTATCAAATTAATAGATCGAAAACTGGATAGTCTTATTACCTAACTTCTAGATGAGACTTTAAAATGATTAAATTTCAAACAAGTTTGTTCATGAAAGTTGTATCTAGGGAAATGATACTAACTTTGCTTCACTTGGAGTTATAAAACTCCAAATATTGATTAAGAATTAAAGAAAGATTGAACTAAAATCTTGTTGGACAGATTGTATAAAATGCTATAATAGGTAATTTTAGGTGTGTTATTGGCAAGAATAGATTTTCATCCCTTTTGAAAAGTTGCAGCTTTGTATATTAAAAATTAAAGAAAGGTCAGATTAAAATCTTGTTGGACAAATTGTATAAAATGCTATAATGGGTAATTTTAGGTGTGTTAATGTCAAAAATGAGTTTTCTTCCCTTAAACAAATTTGTAACTATGTATGTTAGCTTTTAGAAGAGACAAGGCATGCCTAAAAATAAATTCTATAACTTTAGTTATGATTAAAATAGTAAACAATATTCTTGAAGAATTAAGTTAAATCAGTTAGAATGAGCTAATTTCTACTTTGTTTAGAGTTGTTCTTGATTGAAGACTTAAATGATAAAAGTTATAAGAGTAGAATTTGAGTGTATTAGTGTATATATATGTAAATTATAAGAATTGTTTCTTGTTAATCAAGTTTAGAATGTGGATTAAATGAGAAGTTGAAATGAAAATTTCGAAACAAGTTGAGTGGTAAGTGATGATTAAATTATGAGTAAATTAAATTGAATTATATTATGGGAAATGAGAAAAATAAATGATTAACTAAAGTGATGGAAAATTGTGTTTAATCATGTTATGTCAAGGAATAAAATGATTATGTGCAAAGTTAATTTTTGTAATGAATTGAGGACTGAATAATAAATGATATTGTATGCTTAATTTTACAGGAAGGGTCACAATGTTAGCTCTACAACCAAAGACTTATGCACGAGTTTAGGCATCAGGTAGGTGTTTTTTACCTCACCACTATTTATATCTTAAAACTTCATATTTATGTTTTTAATGTATATTGTTCATTTAGTATTTGCAACATGAATATTTACTGAGATGTAATGTAGCCAAGTGTAATGAGGCTAGTGGCATCCATATATGTATGTCTGATACATAATAATTAGACTATTTATTTGTAATGGGTTAGTGACATCCATGTTTAGATGACCAAAACACAATTTATTAGACTAACTGATCATAATGGGCTAGTGACATCCATGTTTGGATGATCAAGATATAATTTAAAAGACTAGCCAAATATAATGGGCTAGTGACATCCGTGTTTAGATGACCTAGATATACTAATTAGACTAACCGATCGTAATGGACTGGTGGCATCAATGTTTGGATGATCATGATATAATAATTAAACTAACCGAACGTAATGGGCTAATGACATCCATGTTTGGATAACTGGGATATAATCATTAGACTAGGTAACCATGTTGGAGCTAGTGGTTTCTATGGATGAATTATCGGGATAAATTTATTCGATTAGTTCTCAAAAGAAATAGGTTGCTATCGATTGTGTGACTTTTGGGGAGTTTAAACCTGTTATAAAGGAATAGTATAAATATGAATGGTTTGTATTATTGAGAATAAGGAAAAGAATTAAATTGTTTTATGAAATGAATTAATAATTAAATTAGCCATGCATGAAGTTAATTATTAAATCTTTGCACTTCATTCTAATAAAATGTGAAAATTTAAATAATTTGACAAGTACTTCTCATCCTAGAGTTGATTAGTAGTTCATCACCTTTCACTTTTGTTATAGAATTATTATATAATTTATAGGGCATCAAACTAATATGCATCATTATTTTGTTATTTTATTTTGGATAATGTATTATAAATATGTCTTAATTAACAATGAAACCAACAACTTGTTATACTTTTGATTATTTTATGAACAAACATTGATGTATATGTTAAAGTAAACTAGAATATTATAGATCACCTTAATTCTAATATTCTGTGCATCATGAAAATTTATGTATGCTTAAGAACCTTGATTATGATTTGATGGGATAAGGTCTATAATGGTTGGATTGTGATTTGTGTTGATTTGTGATGTGAAAAAGTTGTCAATAACTTGACATGGTCCTATTATAGAGGAAATTCTACTGAAATTTTGATAGAATTGTTTATGGTTTTTTTTTTATAGAAAAAAATTAGGGTTGTTACAATAAATGTCATAAAAAGTGTTAGAGATGGAGAATATGAATCACCATTCGATAAATTTTGTTCCTAAAATCTTATTATCCACTAAACTACTGTTTTTTATTCACCACAACTGAATAACATTGTAAAATGTAAGAACCAAACATTAAAAAAATAATGAAATTCATGTTGATAAGTTTGAGAGCACCTTAAAAATTATAGGGGGAGTAATTATAACTGCCAATTATATACTTAATAAAGTACCTTATAAAAAGCTAAAAAAACACCATATGAATTATGAAAAGGTAGAAAACCTTCTTATAAATACCTCAAAGTGTGGGAGTGTCTTGCAAAGATAGTGATATATGATCCTAACAAGGTCAAGATAGGACCTAAAATTATAGGTTGTGTATTTATCGAATAAGCATACAACAATAGTGCATATCGATTTCATATATACAAGTCAAGTATTCTGAAATCAAATAATGCTACATTATTTAAAGATGTGTTTCTATTGAAAAAAGCACGAAAAAATCATTCATTTAAGAGAACAATTTAGTTTAGCTCAAGTAAAAATCATTAATCAGAAAATGATGAAGTCGAGCTTAGAAAGAGTAAAAGAGAAAAAATGACCAAAATATGTAGTCTAAATTTTTTAATATACTTGTTAGAAAATGAACCTCAAACCTACTTTGAGACAATGTCCTATATGGAAGCTTTCTATTGGAAGAAGGCAACTAATAATGAAATTGAATCCATTATGAATACTCATGCATAGGAACTAGTGGATCTTTCTTTTTGAAGTAAATCATTAGACCATAAGTGAATCTTCGGAAGGAAGATGAAAACTGATGATACTATTGATAAATATAAAGCAAAACTTGTTGTTAAAGATTTAAACAACAAAAATATATTGATTATTTTGACACATAGTCACCTATATCAAGAATATTTTTTATATGAATGTTAATAGTCACCACAACTACTAACAAGCTTGGCATGCATCAAATAGATATAAAAATAACTTTATTAAATTGTGACCTAGATGAGGAGGTTTATATTGAACAACCTAAGGGGTTTATCGTCAACGGAAAAGAAAAGAAAGTCTGTAAACTTGTTAAATCATTATATTATTAATTTGAAACAAATACCTAAATAATGGCATGAAAAAATTGACAATGTTATGTTGTCAAATGCGTTCAAAATCAATGAAGCTGATAAATGTGTTTATATGAAAAAAAAAACACAAATAAAGGTTGTGTTATTATATGTCTCTATATGGATAATATGTTAATTTTGAGTAATATTGATCACATGATCAAGTCTACTAAGAAAGTTTTAACTAACAAGTTTGACATAAAAGACTTGGGTGTTGTAGATGTCATACTATAAATAAAAATTTCTAAGACATCTAATGGATTGGTATTGTCTCAATATCATTATATTGAGAAAATTCTTAACAAATTTTCTAAAGGTGACTATGACATTGTTAAGACACCAACTGATATAAGTGTATATCTATTCAATAATAAAGGCAAGGGAAAACATCAATAAGAATATTCTCAAATAATTAAAAGCCTAATATACATTATGAACTGCGCAAGGCCTGATATTATTTACTCGGTTAACAAACTAAGTGGATTTATAAGTAATCAAAGTATGGATAACTGGAATGTAGTAAACAGGTTTTTCAAATATTTGAAATGCATATTGGACTATAGGTTATACTATATTGGTTACCTATCGGTACTAGAAAGGTATAGTGATACCAGTTAGATATTCAACACTAAAGATTCAAAATCCACAAGAGAATATGCTTTCATACTTGGTAGAGCAGTTGTGTCATGGAAATCATCTGAACAACGTGTATCTTAAGATTTACAATGGAATTAGAGTTTATTGCTCTCTATAAAGCTAAAGAGGAAACCAAATAACTTTATAATTTTTTTAGAGGATATTTCATAATGGTCAAAACTAGTGCCAATTATTTATGTCCATTATGATAGGCAACAAAAAATTAGAATGACATAAAGTAGTATGTGTAATGATAAGTGTAGAAATATATGTTGTAGATAAACTACTTTTAAACACTTGCTCTTAAATAAAATTATTTCTACCAACTATGTCAAGTTAAAAAAAATATTTTGGATTCAGTAACCAAATGTTTATCAAGAGAGTTTATATATTGCAAAATCCACTAAAAAAGGGTGAAAGAAGAGTATAACACAATATTTTTAAAATTTTTATATGCTCTTCCTTAACTTATATTTTAGTGTTTTCTTCTCATTTCATTTTAATATTTTATTTTCTCCCAAATCTAAAACTTAGGTTCATTTATTTAAGAGATATTTGAGTTATGTATGTTTTTGTTCGATACCTTATTTAGAAATTTATCTAAACTAAAGTAGGGTTGTAGGAATCTTAAGATGTATATTGCAAATATCGTAGTTGCACAAAAAGCCTTAAAGATATATAATTCATCATTGACAACAATAAAAGTTGCATTACTTTAAAGTGCTTCAATAATTAAGTATTCTTTGTTTTAATTTAAACTTATATATTTTTACTATTAGCGTGCATGCTAGGACTTTGAATTGAAATCAATTACAAGTTCAAATATATACTTAGCATGCATGCTAGAATTCTATTATTATATATATGTTGAAAGCATGTTTGTCATGAATTGTTTTTTCGCATGCTTTTATATTTAAACTTGTATGAACTTTAGGCGTTTCTTGAATATTTTTATGTTTTGAATGCTTTTATTATGATAAACTAAACATATTTTCTCACTAGTCTAATACAATTAAATAAACATGTTTGTCACCATGGAAAGATAAAAAAAAATGAACTGTTGCCTCAATTGTAGCAATAACAACATGCTTTTGAGGAAATTCAAGCATGACTCAAAAGTATATCAGAAGGAAGAGGGAGTAAGACCACATCTTGGCAGAAAATGATGCAAGCAACATTAATAATTAAGGATAAAATTAAGGAAAATGAACAATTAGAAATCAAGCTTAAAAATGCCTAATTGAGATGGATAGATTGAAGCAAACAAAGAGATGTTTTAAAAATAATGTCAGTAACAAGCAAAATTGATTACATAGTAGGCTGACTATATGGTGGTTTTGAAATAAAGAAACAAAAAGCATTATAAAGAGTTACTTATCCAACATAATGAATTTTTCTCAATCAGGCAAACCCTGACTACTAGGAGAGATGCTGCAAAAAAAAGAAGCACATTATTGAGCTTTTGAAATCGTGAGCTATCACATGCAAGCTAAAGATACCAAGAATTATATTGTAAGCTTAAGAGGTATAGCTCAACACTTTATAATAGGTTGATCAACTTAAAAAGATAAACTCTTGCATTTTTTTTAATCAAATTTGAGATTGCATTAATAAAGTTGCATCATATCCGGGTTTAAAAGTGTAGAAAGAATGAGCAATGTAGCTTTGTTTAAAATAACAATTTTCAGAATGAGTTTATTTTGTATTAGACAAGCTTTGTAGATTGTTATTTCAAATTAATAAAAAGATGTTTCATCACACTTTCAAGACATCCAAGGATTTACTTGATATTTGATATTGGATACTTGGTTTATGTTTAAATAAATTCTTATGAGAGAAATCTTCAATGATAATTTATTTTTTATCATTGGCAAAATTTCCCCGAATCAACCAAACTCCTGTTGGGTGTCCTCAGTGAGTAAATATCAAGAAAAATCAACCTAGTCTATCATCATAATCATGATATAATAGGAAACTCGAATAATAACAAGCATACATACTCAATCCAACTTTTGCATTTATTTATACATTGTATTTATTTTTGTACATATGGATATCAAATAAGTGTATGAAGAAATATAGGTCATAATATGAAAGTTTAACTTCCTCTTAAAATCCACAATACTAGATCTAGGTAGAAAAAACTAGAAAACAAAGAGAGATTACATCTAGAATAAAACAACTAAGGGAGATACAGAGTTGAAAAAAAAGGTTGTTAGGCTCATTGGCCTACTTGAACAAGCAATGCAAATTATACCGTCAAGAGAAGGGACCTTCTATCAAGATATGAACTCAAATAAAAATGCCAATTCATCCTAATATCTAGTTAGTGCCATAAATGCTATTAGGGTCATTTGCTTTTCCATTGCCAAACCAAAGAGCACTAGGATCTTCTTTTTAAGTACCAATGCATAACACATTTCCTATTTGTGGGCTTTCTACTAGCATTAAAAGTCTAATTTATTCTAATTATCAACTTTACTAGCATGCCACCAATTAGAAAGAAAACCGCTAAAAAATCCTTTTGCCACTAATACACCACCAGTAGTCACCACAATAGCTCATCAGTCGTGTATAACTAGTTTTAAGATCATTCTTCTTCTTCTTTTCCTTTTTTATTATGCAGGTTTTGCATGCTTTACTATTCAAAATGCAAAATAATGCACATATTACTATTCGTGCATAGTTATTATTCATTCATATATTTTTATTTTATTTTTATTTACTTCATGTTAATGTTATTTTTATTTCATAAAAATGTGTTATTTTTTTCTTTTTACACACACATGTGTGTGCAAATATTTATTTTTATAAAAATTAATAAAAAATAACTTCAACGAGTTTTCATTAAGTTAGCATCATGTTTTGATATAACTTGGGTTTCAACAATTACATGGACTTATCTCTTAGTTTTTAGGATTGACATTTTCAACGTCAAAATGAGTTAAAAAATGAGTCGACGAGTTTTTGAGAAGTTAGCATTATATCTTGATTAAATCTGGATTTTAATGACTAGGTTCACATGTCTTCTAATTTTAAGGACTAACATAGAGCTATAACGATATTTTTAGCTGAAAATGATGTCAATAATAAGTCAATTGTTCTTCTTAAAGTAGGAATTGACATAGGTTGAATGTGATATTATGTTCAACTTTTACTTTTATAGAATTAATAATAATAATAATAATAATAATAATAATAATAAAAAAGGGTCAAGAAATATAAATAAATAAAAAAACTAAAACTAAAAAAAATACTCAAGTTGTGAGAATCTTAATTTAGTGTCTAATATTAATTAGACAAATATCCATCAACAATAAATAACTTGCCAACATGCTTAGAAAATAATTTTAACAATCATGAATTGTATAAAATGAATTTAGAAGAAATATCTTACAAATATGCTTAGAAAATAATTTAAACAAAATTTAAGAGAAATATATAACTGAAATATGGTAAGTGTGATTTTTACCTACTTTTAAATATAACAGCCCCTTGTTCATATCTTTGAAACTAATGCACATGCATATTTTAGGATTTTTGTTGTTTGAAAGCCCTTTTAAGGTTTTCTTTCTACCCATCTCATGCGTGCAAGTTTTTAAAACTCTTTTTTTGTTTTTTCTTGCCTAGCAGCGGCAATTCAAATTGAACTACACTTCCGTATCTTTCTTGCATCGGAGAGCGACGTACTCATTTTTTTAAAAGGGATTGAAATGCTTGTGCACGATATTCTTTGCAGCAATAACTGCTATAGTTTGGCCATTGTTGCTGACACGCCTATGAGTGGTTATTTCATCTTAGAGGTGATTTTGGTCATGAGTCTGTGGCTTAGACCATTAAGGATCCAGATGATAGCCGGCTAAGTTCTTGTTTACTAATGATTTTTCTCATCAACTAATTAAGAACTATATATAGATAGATGATTCGCGATACGGAAGCTAAATAATTTTTTTTATAATGTAAAAAAAGATATTTAGATAGTGATAACTCGAGTCGTTAACTTGAATAATTCAATTTCCTTTGACAACTGCCTGAACCTGCAAGGGTTTTCCCCCTGTCTATAGGTGTTCTGTTTGTGTAGCTTCGATGGTGTCTTCATCATCTTTCACATGCTTAATCTAGGCTTTTTTGTTTTTTTTGTCAGCAAAACTTCCATAAGTTCCAGGTAGTGTCGAGGATATTCAACAGCTTGAAACACAACGCAATTCACCTCAGACTCAACAGAGATGCTGTCCCTCCCCTTTACCATGCCTTCTTTTAGCTTGAAACAACAAATGCTTTTAATCATATCCACATCTTTTAAATTTTGGTCAACCTTGCCAGCCTTGCTGTGCTTTTAGAATGCAGTTGGTTCTTCAATTCCCATTTAAATCATGTTATTCGTCACCTTTTTAAACAACCTTCCTCACACAAATCCTTATATTTTTTTATCCTACGTACTACACACTGCTTCTTCAACATGCCCATGCAATAGATTTTTTATACTGTCAACAAAGAATTTTATTGCACATTAATATTTTAAAGCTCAACTATTAAAAAAAAGAAGGGAAATGCTTAGTCTGATGCTTTGAATATTGCAAAGTTTCCTTGACTTGGCACTCTTTGTGAATCCCTTATGGCGTGGTTTTACTGGAAAAAAAAGGAAAGAAAATACTTGCGTTTTGGAATCTGCCATTTTAGGACACTTGACCATTATTTTTAGTTTTTTATTCCATGAAATTCCTACATTTTGTGTTTTCTAACTTCTTTTTGTGATGAGAAGGGTCAAGACATTGAACTTTCATCTTGCCTTTTATTAATGACATTTATGCCTACAACAATTGTTTTACTGATAGTGTTATTGGTCCTTGGCTTATCCAGCTTGCTCCTCTAATCCATTAATCATGGATGACTTGTCCTTACTCCTGTAATCAGTTAATCATAGAATATTTTATTTTATTCAAATGCTTTTCCACCGCATAGCTCGAAGACAGCATCCTTTTATATTCATTCCCATTTCCCCCCCTTTTTTTGGCTTTTATATCACGCAAATATATAATTTTTTGGCATTATATATATATATATATAATGCACTCTGCACTGTATCTCCATATAATGCATTTTGCCACCTTGTGATGTGCAATTTACCTTCATGTAAGCACAAGGAATAGAGCAACTTCATTTTTTGCTTCATCAAAACCAGTTTCATGTGCTGGTTATTTATCTAAACAGAAAGTTTGAAAACAAGTAGTGTAATTTCTTGCATTATATATGTATCTGTGCAATGCATTTTATAGCAATGGTGTATGAGAGAATTGTTCTTGGGTTATCGAACTAAGTTTTTTAGCTTTGTCATGTGGGAATTAGATAGATTTGCACAATTTCTGATACTTTAGTTCTCTGCAATCCTCTTGAATCTTAGACATGCAATGTTTTTAAGATTGTCCGTTGCAACCTAAAAGTGTGTTTGGTATTGTGGTAGCTGTTGTGGTTGTGGTTTAAAAAAAATTGTTTTAAAAAAAGTACTTTTAGTTGTGGTTGGTTTGAAAAAATAGGTGTTTGGTTAAAACTGTGGTTGAAATTAAGGTTAAATAAAAAGTAATTTAATGTGTTTGGTTAAGAATGATTTTGAAATTAAGGTTATAAAATAATTTTAAAAAATATATATTAATATTAATGGTTTTAAATTTAAATATTGTAGAATTAATTACTCCTATTACATCATGAAATAAATAATACTTTATATAAAATATTTTTTATTATTCCATTAAACTATTTATAATTCCATTACGTACAAAATTTATCTGATAAGGACTACAGTTTTCATAATATTTTGAACGTGTAATAAAATTAGATAAAATATTACCACGTATAAAATTGATATTATAGTGCGAGTGAATTTAATTCACTATATACTTATTTTTCAGGAAAAAAAAATATTGTTCACATCATAGTGCGAATGAATTTAATTTACTCTAAAATTATTTTTTTTATACGTAAAAAAAAAAGGTGTGTAAACAGTGCAAGTGAATTGCACTGTTCACGTGAACAGTGCAATTCATGCTTGAACAGTATGTGCTACACTGTTCATGCTAATTAAAGTTAGCGTGAACAGTGTCCACAAAAGCAGCAAAATGCTGCTTCTTCTTTTCCTGTGTCTCGGACGCGAAAAATCATGGGGTCCATACACAATAAAATATGTTTTTTTTGTTACCAAACAAGTTACATCTACATTTTAAACAAAACACAGACGCAACCTCGTTGGCAAACAGGTTCTAAGCCTGCAGCCTCATGCGCTGCTCCAACAATTCTGAACTTCTCCTTTTCCCATATGCTTAGAACTGTTTGCTTAACGGCCAAGTTTTTTGGTTTGTTTGATAAGAAAATTGTGGCGTTAAATAATTTTTTTAATCTTTTCTTTTATAAAAAAATAGGTTGAATGGCTCAGCTAAACATGCTAAAAGAGTCTTTCTCGTCTCTCTATGTACATTTGGTGGGTTTTTTTCATGAATTGTTTTATCAAATAATGTGTAGAGCTTGCTTTTTATATTTGGTTTTGTTTTTCTTTTACAATATACAGATTGCTTATTATGAGTTTAGTTTGTTGATTGTCGTCGTTTTTGTAACGTTATAAGCGTAGATTAAAAGATTGGTGATGATAAAGATGAAAAATTTAAATGCATTGGAATCAACGTCGAGATTATCTTGTGTCTTAAAAATGAACTATGACAAGATTTGTATTCATTAATCGCTTAAATATAATGAGTTGGACAAGACGTAAGAATATATATATATATACACACAATAGCAGAGCCAGAATTTTTTAGATAAAAAGACAAATTACTAACAAATATTTGATATTATATGTTATACATACATGTGATATATATAAAAATTAATTTGAAATATATATACTAACTCACTAACAAATATTTGATATTATATGTTATACATACATGTGATATATAGCAAAATTAATTTAAAAATACTTTTAAAATGAAAAAACTTACATTATAATTGTTTTTTTCGAGATTTTATATTTTAAAACTGCTCATAATGATTTTATTGTTAATCTCATTAAAAATATCTTTATCAATATATACAATAAACTTTCATTTATCTATTTCTAAATCTTCTAAAGACAAGGAAAGTTCTTGACAACAATTCTATGCTGACATATGGTACATAATATTACTCATACACATATTAATTCAACAAACCCATAAATTATTATAAACCCTAACATTTTCAATAACTAACTATAAAGAAAAAAAACTAAAATTAGATAATGAAACAAATAAAAAAGATGAAAAAAACTTTCCTAAAGCATAAAGTATAAAAGGTTACTTGTTTAACTAATTAATAGCTTAGGGCTTGAAGAAAAATTTTGTTGAAGAGAAATTTTGTAGAATAAAGAGAGCTAGGATCAATAATGAAAAAAGAATAAAGAGGTTGAATCAATTAGTCGCTACCAAAAACAATTAACCTTGTAAAGCTATTATATTAATATTTTAATATAATAGACTGGTTATAAATGACTACCTCTCAACTTGCAGTTTTTTATAAGCAGAGAGAGTTATATTTTTATCCTACTTGAGCTCATGTGATCTAGGTTGCTATTTTTAAAGTTTCATTTTATTTAATGAAAGCTTTTATTTAGACAACTCTTACTATGTTATTAATTACAGAGTTTGGAAGGTGAACATCAAATACAGAGTAAAATTTATCAGCAAAGAAAATATAAAATGACAGCTACGAGCGAGATGAGCTGCATATCAAACCTTTACTAAAACCTGTAAAGTTGAATTTCAATATGCTGCAAAAGTTGTACCAGGAGGAGCTGAGAAATTACAGGAAAATAAGAATTATTTAAATAAAAAATATTAATTACATTTGTGCGCTGAGGGGGAGGGGGGCAATCGCCCCCTCTTGCCCCTGTGTAGCTCCGCCATTGTGTGAGTTTTTATATATATATATATATATATATATATATATATATATATATATATTAACTATAAGTTATTTAGTGATAAGAGTTTAAAATTAACCTATAATTATTAATATAATAATTACTAAAAATTTATATAGTTATTAATTTTAGGATTTATAAAATTAGTTGAAATACACGTAAATTAATCTAAATATTTATATTAATAAAAAAATAATATATTTTTTTTGAAGTGCAAATCTTCGTATCTATTATAAAATTATATTTTTTAATATCATCTTTAGCTTACTTTTTTTTATTCTATGACATATGCCTTTGAATCGTGAAACTGAAGAATTGTTGACTCGATATTTAATAGTAACCGATATTATTATTTTTCTTATACAATTTTACAATGGCTCAAGAAGATTATTGTAGTTTGTCTTTTTTTTTTCCTTAATGTCCAATTTGGTTATTAGCTTTTTGATTGTTATTTCAGCAACAATTTATTTTTAAAATTTATCCCTTACAGATTAGTTTTTGTATTTTTTTCTATTAATTTTTTATGGGATTATATTAGTCTCATGATTTCGATAATGAATTTGACATGGTTTATTTGAGTTTACTTCAATAAATTTTTTTATTCATTTTATTAATTATTTTTTTATTAATTTTATTTTTTTACATTCAATTGTTTGTTAAAAAAACTTCAAAATTTATTTTGACTTACTTTTCATTGAGTTATCTAATTTTATAATTTAAATTATAAATTTTGCAAGTTAATCCATGTTGACTTGGTGTGATTTTTTTATATTGTTTTTTAATTTTTTTAATATTA
>Ga0325403_1001567_pt1 | contig 19203 bp, 14 predicted proteins | sample PopdelMetagenome_19_FD_205665 | JGI IMG/M metagenome (GOLD analysis project Ga0325403, IMG submission 205665) | Populus deltoides microbial communities from Bellville, Georgia, United States - Xylem-PdKOR-R4 | ecosystem: Host-associated > Plants > Phyllosphere > Stem > Wood/Secondary xylem...
GTTGAAAAGCATTCCGATATGTCGTCTTTCATCTCTTGTAAAATTTAGAATTGACGAATGTGAGGAACTGAGATATTTGTCTGGTGAGTTTCATGGCTTCACGTCTCTTCAGTTTTTGAGGATACATGGTTGTTCAAAGCTGGCATCCATTCCAAGCATACAACACTGCACAGCTCTGGTGGAATTGAGTATATGGATGTGCCAAGAGTTGATCTCAATTCTTGGTGATTTCCGAGAATTGAAATATTCTTTGAAGAAATTGGGTATTGGGGGATGTAAATTGGGAGCTCTTCCAAGCGGACTACAATGTTGCGCATCTCTAGAGGAATTGTGGATAGCGGATTGGAGAGAGCTTATCCATATCAGTGATTTACAAGAATTGTCTTCGCTCAGAATATTAGGGATTAGAGGTTGTGATAAGCTCATCAGTATTGATTGGCATGGTTTACGACAATTACGTTCTCTTGTTGAATTAACAGTCATTGGGTGTCGGAGTTTGAGTTATTTCCGAGAGGATGATTGCTTAGGCGGCCTCACCCAACTGAAGGAATTGGGCATCGGTGGTTACTCAGAGGAGATGGAGGCTTTTCCTGCAGGAGTTTTAAACTCAATTCAACACCTCAACTTGAGCGGGTCCCTAATGATATATGGATGGGATAAATTGAAGAGTGTACCACACCAACTTCAACACCTCACTGCCCTCAAGGAATTACATATATATGAATTCAAGGGAGAGGGATTTGAGGAAGCATTGCCAGAATGGATGGCCAACCTTTCTTCTCTTCAATCTCTTTCGATTTATTTTTGCAAGAATCTCAAGTATCTGCCAAGCTCAACAGCCATTCAACGCCTCTCCAAATTAAAGGAATTGGCTATTAGTGGATGTCCACATCTATCAGGAAATTGTAGAAAGGAGAATGGCTCTGAGTGGCCCAAGATTTCTCATATCCCAACAATCCATATAGATGGTGCACGTGTACAGGTATAAGTTGGGATTTTAATTTTTTATGTCATGCAGAATAGAGAGAACCAATTAAAGTTTTCAAATTAATAAAAGTACTTGCTTTGAAACATGAACCATCTCATTTAATAATAACCAATAAGATTATTAGTGAGATTACAAAGACGATTAAAGCTAAAACACTCTTCGTTTCATTTAAAACATTTTATAAAAGAGATGATTATTGTAATAAAATAAATGATTATTGTAATAAAATAAATTATTATTTGTTTCTTTCTACTTTAATCTAAATTTGATTCCGTACACTCACATCATATTATTAACTACCAAAATGATGACTGAATTACTTTTTTATTAACAAAATAATTTAATCAAATATTTTAATAATGATGGAAAGCAGCTAAAAGATATGATAATGATTGGTTCCACTTATTCTTTACGCGAATTACTTTAATTTTGTGGATGGTAAATAACTTATTTGCTTTGAAACTAATACCGAATTAGCTTTTATGATGTATCCTTTTGTTAACAAAACTTATCAATGATAAAATCAATAGCCATCTATATAGTATTATTTTTCTTAAAATCATCAGCTTTATATACAATTATGATACTTGAAAACAAACCACAAAATCAATCTTGGTAAAACTCACAGGCATTCATATATATATAAATTTGAATTTAATGACAATTCATTAAAATTTCTGATGATTTTTATGAGGTTATATATGTTGATGATGTTCTTATCACTACGTTCTTGCTGAATAGATGATTATGCTGATGTACTCCAAATTTCTGAAGAAGAACTGTACTTTTTGTCTTGTAAATCTACCTTCTTCTTAAATAATATGTTGCTATTAATTCATGGTTATCTTCTTGCAATTAGGAAAGCTTCATAAATAGTGGCATCTTGTTCCTTATCCCAGCCTGCCCATTGGATTATCTGATCGATGTTCCGTGGCTTGAGAAGAACAGGGAAAGCAGGCCGTGGAGAATGCGGATTTGCAATTTGGATTTTGTAATCTTCATTACTGAACACAAGCTTTCGACACTATCTAAAGAGTAAAGCTACCTAGACCACTAAAATTGCTTACTAAAATCTCTTTAATTCATTCTTTGGTTTCAAAGGATAGTAAATGCAGCAGCAGGAGGGGATGCCCTGCAAGAAAACATGTAGAGAGGAGCTTGGAGGATCCTAGCATGTTAGTTGTGGCTTATGAAGAGGAACACAATCACTCCAAAATTGCATTTCAATCTCCCAGCATGATGCTTCATATTTAACATGTTGAAGTTTGGTACCAAAGCTGGAACATGATTACTTAGTAGTAATCTACTACATTGCTATCTATCTGTTAGCTGATAGCATTATCTAGATTAGAATGTTTCTTTCAATTCATTTGTTTAAGCTTATCTAGAATTAGTCTAGCTTGTTATACAACTCCTTTGATAAAGGAGAACATAGCTGGTACGTTTCTTTAGTGTTTTATTTTTCTGTAATGTTTGTTTCCTTCTATAAATAAAACACTAGGGATGGTAGTAATCAAGAGAGACATTTTTATGCTCCTTGTTCTTTCAACTGTAAAGACTTTGTTCTTTGTTCTTTTTCTTAGTTCATCAACAATAATCTGTTCTTTATATATCAGTTTTTTACAACAATTGATATCAGAGCACTAGGATCTTTAAAGGGGTTTTTGTGAGTGAAAACATGAGAGAATAGTAAGGTTAAATCAAAGCTTTCTGCTTTGAAGGGTTTGTGAGTGAAACACGAGAGATTAAGTGAGTTTTTTTTACAATGGATTCTGCAAACTTTTCACCAAAAACACCATTGTTTACAGGACAGAATTTTGGTGTGTGGGCTGTAAAAATGGAAACATATCTCAAAGCTCTTGATTTATGGGAGATAGTGGAAAGTGATAGGCAACCTGCTCCTCTAGGTAACAATCCCACAATTGCACAAATGAAGTTTTTCAATGAAGAAAAGGCAAAGAGATTCAAAGCTCTTTCTTGTCTTCATAATGCTGTAAGTGAAGACATCTTCACAAGGATCATGGCATGCAAATCAGCCAAAGAAACATGGGATAAATTAAAAGCAGAATTCCAAGGTGATGAGAAGTCAAGAAGGATGCGGATTTTGAATCTGAGAAGACAATTCGAAGTTCTGAAGATGAAAGAAACTGAAACCATCAAAGATTTCTCTTCTCAAATTTAGAAACTTGTGAATCAAGTGAGACTTTTGGGAGAAGATTTACCAGACACAAGAATTGTAGAGAAAGTCCTGGTGAGTCTGCTAGAAAAATTTGAACATAAAATTTGTTTTTTAGAAGATTCAAAAGATTTTTCAGAAATGAGCCTGCAAGAATTGGTAAATGCATTGCAAGCTGTGGAGCAAAGGCAAGCTTATAGATAAGAAGGATCAAGTGAAGGAGCTCTTGTTGCAGTTTACAAGGAGAAGAGTCGGGCTAAGAATATTTTCAGAAACAATCAAGAAGAAAAAAGAGAAAAAAAAAAAGATAGGTTGTCAATCTAATAACTGGCAACAGAACAACAACATCTTCACTGAAGGGAAAGAGAAGAAAGAACATTTTCCTGCTTGCAAATACTGTCAAAAAACAAATCATTTTGAAGTCTGGTGTTGGCTCAAGAATGCACAATGCCGAAACTACAAGCAATTTGATCACATCCAAAGATTCTGCAAAAACAAAGCAGAAATTATAAAACAAGCTCAAGTAGTTGATTGTTCAGAAGTCAAAGAAGATCTTTTATTCATGGTCACAATACAAGACATGTGTAACTCAGCAAAGGCAAAGGACTCATCATGGCTTATTGATAATGGCTGCACTAATCACATGACTGCAGATATGAGCTTATTCAAAGATTTGGATAAAAGCTATCTATCTAGAGTCAGAATTGGCAATGGAGACTATGTGAAGGTTGAAGGAAAAGGACCAATTGAAGTAAGAACATTGTCAGGTACAAAATTCTTAAAAATGTTCTTTATGTACCTAAGATCAATCAGAATCTAGTTAGTGTGGGACAATTAATTGAATCTGGTTACTCAATATTCTTTAATGATAGAGTATGTGATATTAAAGATAAAAATGAAGTGCTACTGCTTTCTGCAAAAATGATGAACAGAAGTTTTAATGTTGATTGGAGAGAAGTATGTTTGAGTGCTAACACTTGTAAGAACAATGAATCTGTTCTTTGGCACAAACGGTTGGGGCACTTCAATTATGCAACTTTAAAGAAAATGGCTGACCTGCAGATGACTCACGGTTTACCAGATATACAGGAACAAAAGAGTATTTGTGAAGTCTGTCAGTTAGGAAAACAAACTAGAGTTGTTTTTCCTGACAATGCATTCAGAGTATTGTCAAAACTCCAGCTTGTACACACAAATGTGTGTGGGCCGATGCATAATGAATCATTGAATGGTTCAAAATATCTTCTTATATTTGTTGATGATTATAGTAGATTCTGCTGGATTTACTTTTTGAAATCAAAATCTTATGTGTTTGCTGAGTTTGTTAAATTCAAAGTAACAGTTGAACTAGAAACAGGAAACATGTTTGAAGATCTGAGAGGAAGAATTGAAATGTGTAGCTTTGGAACCAAGAAGGAGTGTTGAAGTTTGGTACCAAAGCTGGAACAGGATTACTTAGTAGTAATCTACTACATTGCTATCTATCTGTTAGCTGATAGCATTATCTAGATTAGGATGTTTTTTTCAATTCATTTGTTTAAGCTTATCTAGGATTAGTCTAGCTTGTTATACAATTCCTTTGATAAAGGAGAACATAGCTGGTACGTTTTTTTAGTGTTTCATTTTTCTGTAATGTTTGTTTCCTTCTATAAATAAAACACTGGGGATGACAGTAACCAAGAGAGATATTTTTGTGCTCCTTGTTCTTTCAACTGTAAAGACTTTGTTCTTTGTTCTTTTTCTTAGTTCATCAACAATTACCTGTTCTTTATATATCAGTTTTTTACAACATAACAACCAAATCAAACCAAAGGACAACAGTATTTTCCAAGCTGGAACTGGTCGTGCACCTGCAAAGTAAGGTTCTTCTTCTGCTCCATGTTCCCTTCAAAAATGATCTCCTAATTTTTAACTTCCAGGTTATATGCTTCTTCATCAATGTCTAATTGTTTATATGCTCTCTCAAGATTTTCTAATAGGCGCGGTGCGTGGGAAAGAACCAACGTAGTTGTTCAGCTGGAACTTCTGGAAACGAGAAGGGCGAGAAAATCCACTGAAAAACAACACCAATGTAGAAATTAAAGTTCAAAGATGATCCAAAAAGCGCAGATAAAAAAAAAGAACAGCAACCAAGCTCACGAAGACCACAGACGAAGCCATTCGAATGAAAAGCTCCAAGAGAAGCAACCAAGAACCCACCACTCTAAACTACAGAAACAGGGGAAAGGCAGAGAAAGATAAGAAAAAGAAGCAAAAGCAATACATAAACAAATGAAAGGCCTGGAAAGAAGTAAGGGGACAACTAGATCCAAAATGGATGAATCTGGCGGCTTATCACCAAAATAGTAAGACCTTAATATAGGGATGGATGCGAATTATTGCTTGTATGCGATGTTACTTCTATTATTTTATTTTAGACTTCTTCCTCAACATTTAGTAATTCAATTTTCAGTAAGCTATGCATGTTGACAATTGAGGTGAAATTCAATATTCCACCTAATGCTCAGAAAGATGGGTCGAAACTGTCATGAACATCACCAAAAATGTTCAAAACGACTTCTTTCTAAACCATTTTCCTCTTCCATCTGCCACTGTAGTTCATGACCAGGTCTGTGTACCTGTATTTAGATAGTACACACTCCACCCACTTGATGCATTTGCACAAACTAATTGCTTCATATATTTTAGGCAATTATAATAACATTTACAAATATTTCTGCCTTCGGTGACCTCTACACTTGATGAGAGAACATGAATGCCAATTATCGTAAAACAAGAAAGAAAACACCCAAAAACATGCCATTCCCCACGATTTTGATTTGAGCTACAACATGGGCAGGCGTTCACAAGTGCAGGCATTGGTTTCCTCCTGGCTTCCTAACTGTTCAAAATTCAACGTGAATGAATTGGGGGGGTTGTCCTAGAACATAAATAGATGGCAATGAGAGGCAACGTGAAAGAATTGTGGGGGGGGGGTTTGTCCTAGAACATAAATAGATATTTGTGATCTTCCACAATAAGACGAGCAGCTGAACCCCCACTTTGATCTTCGCCAAATGCAGATGCAACCATTTTTCTCCTCTTTTCCTGCAAATTGTGGTCACCAGCAAAGAAAATTATCTTTGAAAACCATGTTCAAATTTTCGAATATAAGAACACAGAGAAATGCACATACGAGCAAAAGTATTAGATAATAAATAGATCACACTTCAAGATTACAAGTAATATTCTCATTGTCATTTACAAAGGCTTCAGCCTCTGGCACCTGTGTGACTGTCATGCCCATCTACAACCCTGGAAGTGCAATTTGTTGCCTTCCTGATAAGTTTAATGAGATTAACGTGGCTGTCAAGTAAAGAGTAGCCATTTGAAGATGAAATATTGAACGGTAATGCTCTTTCAAATTTTAACCCTAAAAGCCGCTTCTGTAGGACCATAATCAACTAATAACCTTTTTGTTTCAATACTTGCCTTCCACATTGATGTGATGTACTCATATTTTATTGCATGTATCATTAATCCTCGATGATGTTTATCTGTAATCACTTCCCTCGATATAAATAAAGAAAAAGGCAATTCTCTTGGATTTATACTGTGCAAGGCATGACAACCTCAGCATGGATAAATTAACAGAATCCCTCCCAACTCCCAGACAGATTTTCTGGCTTTTCTGGATTGTTGTTGGTTTATGATATTTATAAGAGATAACAAAATGGGAAACTAAAGATTCATAATTAGCTGGAAAAAAACTTCTCTCTGTAACCCTAGCAACATATGATCCAGACTCTCCAACAACCAAAAAGCAAGAAGACTAAACAGTTATCAAAAACATAAGACGGAATCAATGCTTGTAGAAAGAAATAATACCGGAAGAGCTAATATTCTATCTTCTATGGTAAGTCATGTTACTGTAACAGGACGAACCTGTGCAATTCTATGAGCTCGATCAACAGCCTGATCCTCAGTGGTTGGATTCCACCAAAGATCCAGAAGGATTTCATGACATGCAGCAACCATGTTCAAACCAAGGTTTCCTGCCTTTAAGGACATCAGCATCACAGTGACCTGCAATAAATTTCAATCATTCAGATGCTGCATGCAATGCAAGAATTAAAGCATCAGCACTAATTATCATGCACAACGTCTTCAATTTGACAGAGATCAGTATTGCATGTTTTGGCTAGTTATTAAATAGTGTATATGATACACTTTCCATTCATCAGGTAGAGGTCTTGATTAATAACATGTTTTTCGGTGAGAACGAATGAAAAGACACCTTCAGGAATTAAGATTGTTTTGAGAATTCATGAGGTAGGGGCCAAACCTTGGGATCAGTGTTCAAATCTTTAACAGCCCTGTCTCTTGAACTCAAAGTCAGTGTCCCGTCAAGCCTCCTATACTGGATGCAATACTGATTCAGTGAAATTTCAACCAAATCCAACATGCTAGTCCACTGGGAGAAAACAATTGCTTTTATTGGTCCTTCAGTTGACGAGTTTGAATATGCCATCGACGTAGCACTGGATCCTGTGGAACCATTAAATCCTGAAATTGGACTCTCAACCTTACAAGGGGGTTGAACCTCAAGAACATCTTTGATTTTTGAGGAACTATACTCATGCTGATTGATGTATCATCAAATGTGGAATTTGAGGAACTAGCATCAAGGTTGTCAGAGATTCTTCTTCTAAGAGTAGCTTCAGAGAAAACAACATCGGAACCAAGTTGTTCTTTGCAGTCAGAAGCAAGCATTATCATCTCCTGTCAAGTATTCTGACACACACTGATAGCAGAAAACATGGCCACGTATGTTAACGACAGAGTCCTCAAGCGGATCCTCTAAGAGCATCATACAATAGAAAAAAGATGGGTCTGATGCAAGGTGGTACAGTTTTTGTCTTCACTGGTCATATATTGTAAATTAACTTATTGCAGGTGCATACTCAAACTTCAAAAGAGACTCCTCCAACATGGTATAGACAAAGATGTAATCACTAAGTAGCATGGTACAGGCCTGTCCAGAAAAAGAACTAGACACTCCTCTAACAAGGTTGGCAAAGAAGTACATCAGTAACAAGAAATTACGGTTCTCCTAGGTGAAAGTTTGAGTTTTCACAGATACTAACAAGATTAAGATAGTATCCAACAAAGAATGTCTAAGATCAGTAGAACCTTGTCTGCCAGCACAGGCATGAAGCTGGGCAGTTTCAACAAGCTTATTAAGCACGGTCAGCAGAGGATAATGAAACCAACAAGAATGTGTTGTTCAATAGCTTTTTCAGCAGAGGATAATCTACAGTCAACTGCGTGAAGGAGCTTGGCCCCTGGATTAAAACCATTGGCCACAGACTGGCTAAGCATTTCGTAGTGATTGAGAGCATCAAACAGATGCAATAACTCTATAAGTTGTTCCATGATGAAATATCAGCTCCTTAGAAGCAAGCCTAAACTGGAACTGGTATTAATTTAAACTTTCAACTAGCATCATAGCAGTTTCAACCTTACATATGTGATCTGTAAACATTAGGACCCTTAGAAGAGTGCTTTTATGGCAACATACAGAGAGAATTAGGGCACCCTTGCATACGTGATCTATAAACATAAGGACCCTTCCTGTCAACATACAGAGAGAAACAACTGCATTTTTTGTAACAAAGTTTACAGCTTCAGACTTGTAAAACTGCACAGAGCCTAAATGTTAACTGGTTTACAAAAGCAAAGGAGAGCCATAGTCTTCTCTAGAACAGAGATACAAGCCCAATATCATGATACTTATAACTTACATACAGGATAATGCTTGTCTTTGCTTATTCCCATCTCCATGAGTATTGAATGCAACAATCCTGGCACGTAGCAAAATAGAAAAGTTCCCAAACTAACCTGAACAACAACGAGCATAAAATAAAAATGAACCTTCTTTTGATGGCGAATAAAAAACTGAAAGTGAAATGAGAAAGTCAATACACACAAGGAAAGGGTACATGAAAAATTGCAAGCGAGCTCTTTTGACCTGTTGGCAGAAGCTCCATTCCCTGTCAACAATCGAATTCTTCTATAAATAGTAACCTTATACCAATGATATAAAGAATAGGCTCACAGAACATTGGTGTTGTACAAGAGATCCAATTGGAGTGATTCACACTTTCTTCTCCAAATAATTTAGAGTGGCATTAATAATTAGGACACCAATTTGAACTAACAAGAACAAGAAGAAGCAAATAACACTAAAGAAAAGAAAAGAAATGCACATACGAAGGAACAACTAGAAAGTATTGGCGATGCCTATTGGAATGCATTTTGACTCCAAGGATTCATTTACACGTTCAACAAATATTAAGAAAAACAAGGAACAGGGATGGCTAACTGATACGATCACAACTCACAATTTCAAGAACAAAGGCTTTATAACTACACTACCTGAAAAAGAACCACAAAGGATGATCCCAATCGCCATGGTACGGCTGTGGTAAAATACCCTGCTCAAATTGTTGGGTTTTCGATCGGTGGTGTTCATAATCATTACTTATTAAAGGCTGAGTACGCTGATACAATATTTAATGTCATTCGTGAAATCACTTATATCCATGAAAGAAGTTCATATTATTAAAATAGATAAAAAAAAAAAGATTACAAGACATATGAAAGGTCACTCAACTCAACTCCATTACATATCGCTGCTCAAGGCAGCTGCCCTTGACAGCCCTACTACTCTCTTCTATATTTTTCTCTCTTCTTGCACTTCACTTGCTAACCTTGCACTCTAAATGACATCTTTATTTATAGACCAGAATGGTGGGACAAAAACCATAAAACATGGCAACAATTGTGCCACAAAATTAGCTTCCTCTTTGTACCAAATGGATGATAAGTTGTTCCACACTTAGTGAAAGAGTGGTCTTTGCGACCAAAATAGCCATTTCCTAACAGGGTATCCAGGTGGTGGATAAGAATCCTTTGGATACCCTACAAATCCAATAAACAAAATTAAAAACCATAAACTCCAAAACTCCTTAGTCCAAGAAAAGCCATACATACCTTGATGTGGAGGAACACTAACTGGCGGCTGGTGCTGATCGTAATAACTCATCTCCCCTCTGATCAAAAGCTTTTTTTTTTCTTCTTGGGTTCTTCTCTTTTTCTTTGACAAAGAAGTCGGTTTGGTGCAAGGGAAGGAAGGGTACTATAAAACAAAGGTATGTAAAGGAGGTTTTGACAGTGGGAAGCTTAGAGGGAGTTTCTTTCTTTCTGGAGAGGCAAAAAGATGTCATCCACTAAGGGAAGCAATGAAGAATCTTTACCCTTTCTAGTTAGCTGTCTCCCTATATTTGTAGCTGTCTCCCTATATTTGTAATAAATATGTTTGTTTTTTTTTGCTTCTGATTTATATATATATATATATATGACTTGTCAGCTTCTGATTTGTTTCATTTTGATTTATTATATTTTTACATTTGAAAAAACAAATTGAAGAATCTTTGCTTTTCCACACAGTAGTGTATGTATATGTGTATGTATTGGCAGGTACAGGGCAAGGCAATATTAGAACAGGTTATTTACTGCGACTTCCTCTGTATCTTCAAGCTTTCCTCTGTTACTGCGTCACGATGTCTTTTTGGAAATTTATTGGTATTTAATTTTAAGATAATTAAAACTAAGTATTTGTAAAAGAATTGATAAATTAATTTTACATAAAAAAATCAAAATTCTCTTTTATTATTTATTTTGACAAAAACATATATATTTTTTAATTAGCAACATAGTTGTTTTAATAAATAAAAAACTTGGTGATTTAAATAAGTATTCAAGAATTTTTAATTATTTAAATTAAAAGGGAAAAAATATATCTCTTTAATCAAAACTTTCATTCTTTATTTATATATTTTTTGTTTTAATAAAAATATATCTTTTTTATTAGAAGAAGCGTGGTTTTTAAAATAAAATGATTTTAAAAACAATTTTTAAATCAAAAATAAAGACATTGTTTTTCCATAAATTTCTGTTTTTCAAATTAATATCTATAAATTATATAAATCATCCTAAAGTAATTAGAGCAGTTGGAGCATAACAAAACAAATGTGTTCCTATTTATACATAGAGTAAGGCTTAAAAAGATTATGAAGCAGAAAGAATAGCAGATCAATTTACCATTTTACCTAGCTGCTACGATACACCGTTTCACCATTATATATTTCAGGGCTTTCTTAACATTTTGTACATGGAGCGCATGCCAGCGAGGGTCCTTCTGTTCTGCCTGAAGAGATGACAAATATACCAGTGAGGGTTGAATCGGTCATTTACTATTATCTCACAAGCTAATAAACAGTTGGTAATTGATTATCATTCCTTTCCATCGAGATATATTGTTCATTATTCTTATTTTCCCAGGGGAGAAGGAAGTTATCTTTGAAGTTAATCTTGCTTCTCAATATTATTTATAATTTTATCTAGTAGTGTTTGTAGTTATTTTTTAAAGTATTTTTTATTAAAAAATTTATTAAAATAATATTTTTTTTTATTTTTAAAAAATATTTTTAACATAAATATATTAAAATAATTTTTGACATTTTTTCTTGATTCTTAGGTTCCACACCTTAGAAAGAAAGGTTTGCCTATGTTGAGAACTCATTTATCTAATACACTCCAAACTCCAAAAATGTATGGCCATATAGTCATGTAAAAATAAAATAAAAATGATACGCAACAAGTTTTTATTTTTAACATTTTTTTGGTTCCATAGGGTTGACTGGACTTTCTGAAATTTCTTTTTCTACTATGGGTTGGAGGCTAGGAATTAGAGGGGAGAAGATAGAAGAAAATAGAGGATGAAGATGAGTTAAGGAAAAAAGAGAAAAATTAGGGGATTTTTTTATATATATAATTTGGTGATAAAGTTGTAACATTTAACTTATAAGGTTTTTTTAGTTATTAAATCAATTATAATAACAATCCTCTAATTTTTTAAATTTTTTATTGACTAACTTTTTGGGTTTTAAAGTTAGTATTAAGATAGTTGAAACCATAGTTATAATTACCATCCATGGTGATGGAAATAGAAAACTTATAAAATACAAAAAGCTTGATAAAAAAAATGTGGATTTGTATTGCTACACGAATAGAATTATTAGGGAAAAACAAAAACTACTCATAAAAATAGACAAATCAAACAGGAAAAAAAATACTAAACATACTCCCATAATTGATTGGTATATAATCTCAAATAAATATATCTAATTATTTTTCTTCATTATAATGATTCAAACCTCATGAAAGTTAATTATAAAATATTTTATGCTCTGCTGCATATAACAATTTTTTTATTCTTCTATGAATGAATCCTTTGCTTCATCATATTATGTTAAATTAGAACTCTATTTCATGCTATATACTAAGTTATTAAATTGGACCAGCCTGACAAAGATAATTTAATAAAAATTGATGTGAACTTTACCTTAGATCTTGTTTTATTTCAAACTAGTTTTAAAAAATAACTTGGTAAATGTTGATGTTAACTTTAGCTTGGGTCTTATTTTATTTTACACCAGTTTTAAGGTTGACTTAGTCAAATTTAGTAAACTCAATTTAGTAAACTAACAGTAACATATCAGATGGTAAAGGGTAAAATATCAAATTATTAAACATAGGCATCGCAAACCGGAAAAAACTTGTTCAATACAAACTCGAAGGGCTGCTGCAGCAGAGCCCTGGCTAGGTTCAGCTGATTTCTAAGAAAATTTGTCCAAGCAAGTAAATAAAATAAATGCAAAAATTTAAATCACCATTCGAATAAAAAACGAATCTTCTCCTTCGGTTCCAGAGTTTGCAATGAGTCTAAGAAAGCTTCACATGTACGGATCTTGTTATATCCTTTTCTTCCACAATGCTGGATCTTGACGCCTTTTAAGTGATGCTGCCCACAATTTGCATGGGTAGCTGCATTCTCTATTTGCACTAGTTTCTCGCAAAGATTCTTAATGAACTCGTCGTTTCTTGCACAGCCAGACACAAGTAATAAAGATTCTGGACGGCAAATACAAAACAAGCCATCAACAAGAGCGTGGCTTTCTTTCTCCCTGGTAAAGGTTTCCAGCTTCAAGTGACTGATATCAAGCAAAACAGGATTGGAGGCAGTACTGCTGACTATTTTGTGGATCTCAGAAGAAGAACAAACGCAAATACTCAGAGTGACAAGCTTGATTTGGTTGAGATTTTTAAGATATTCACTAAAATATTCTAGAAAACTTTCACCATGTTTGATATACGTTGAGATCAACAAATAATTCAAGAGTAACTTCTTGTAAACTGTTCAAATAAAACAAAGACGGGATTTTGTGCATGACACATTTGAATGACCGTAATCTCGGAGTATTGATGATAGCTTCCACTGCCGATATTTGAGCTACAATGAGGTTTAATTTCTCAAGCAGGGGGATAGAAATCTCAATCCTCTGAAAGTGAAGGCGTTCACCGCGCAACACCAAAACTTTGAGGGCAGGGAAATTACGATTAAGGTATTGAATCATGTCTTCTGTAATGTTATAACCCTTAAACTTAAATTTATTTATGAAATCAAATCAAGATTTGTAATTTGTAAAAATATGAATTTAGATGTATGTTGCCAAATGAAATTTGATGATTTAATACTTTGAGAAATATTTTGATTTGTCTTTAAAGTATTATTGAAAAAATCTTGTTAAATATTTAGCCTTGATAAAATAGAGTTTTTAAGAGAGATTCATTGCTTAAATAGCTTGTTTTAAGGAAAAGATTCTATCCTTAGAAGAATTATATTTCTTTCTTTATCTAAAATGAGACCTTCTATTTTTCACGTTTTACAGCAGCACTCATATCTTTGGAAAATGCAATATGTTATTATTTTATTAATTAATTTTTATTTATGAGACATTATATTTATGATAAAATATCTTAAATATTTTATTTTATTTATTAACTTTTTATTGGGAAAGAAATAAATGAAGATCTATTTATTTTTATTATCATTTATTTCAAATTTATTTTACCTTTTTATGTAAAAATAAAATAAAAATGATATACAAGAAGTTTTTATTGTTAAAATTTTTTGGTTCCACAGGGTTGACTGGAATTTCTGAAATTTCTTTTTATACCATGGCGTGGAGGCTAGGAATTAGAGGGGAGAAGATAGAAGAAAAGAGAAGATGAAGATGAAGATGAGTTATGGAAAAAAGAGAGAAATTAGGGGATTTTGTTTTTCATAATTTGGTGATAAAGTTGTAACATTAAATTATAAGGACTTTTTAGTTATTAAATCAATTATAATTTCTTTAAAGTTTTTATTGATTAATTTTTTGGGTGTTCAAGTTAGTATTAAGACACTTGAAAACTACGGAAAAAAAGAGAGCAATAAAAGTAGCAGAAAATTCCATTGCACCTTCAATATCCCTAAAGCAATCAGAGCTGTAACATAATAAATGGCTCAACAAATTTATAGCAGAAAAAATAGCATCCATTGCATCGTCAATATTTATAGAAAATTTAAAAAAAATAGCAAAAAATTCTAGATTTTAGAGGGAAAATTCAAAAAGTAAAATCCTAGAAAACAACCGTCCGGATAATAGATCATGGAAATAGAGTACTGGTTATGATTTAAAATATTTTTTATATTTTTAAAATTTATTTTTAATATTAATATGTTAAAATTATATAAAAATAAAATAAAATTTAATTTTAAATAAAAAAATTCGAAAATTTTAAAAATATAGTTTCAATCCTAATTTCATACACAACCGAAGTCTATGTACTGACACTACTTTCTTAGATTCATTGCGCGTGTCAAGAGAATATAGGGAGAGGGAGGGACCCTCTGCTTTCAAGTTGTCTACAGGCTTAGATGGATTTGGACACCAAAATAAGAAGGTAGGGTCATTTTCTTATTCTTTGCATGACTAATTTGACAGCAGTGGTTCGTGGAAGATGCTGCCACTGCAATCAATCAATTAATACAGTGAGGGAGGGACCCTCTGCTTTCAAGTTGAATGCATCTCCCCATTCCAAAACACGCTTCATTTCATCCCTACATCACAACTTTCAGACCATTCTTATCTCTCTTTTCCTCAATCTTTCTTCTTTGATTTCCCAAAGAAAACAAGAGAATATGGCAGCAGAGCTTTTTCTTACGTTTTCCATGGAGGCGACTTTGACAAGGGTCAGTTCCATAGCTGCTGAAGGGATCAGACTTGCTTGGGGATTGGAGGGACAGCTGCAAAAGCTCGAAGAGTCTTTGACCATGATCCAAGCTGTGCTCCAAGATGCAGCCAGAAGGCCCGTAACAGACGAGTCTGCGAAGCTTTGGCTGGAGAAGCTACAAGATGTAGCTTACGATGCTGAAGATGTTCTAGACGAGTTTGCTTATGAGATTCTCCGAAAAGACCAAAAGAAGGGAAAGGTACGTGACTGCTTTTCACTGCACAACCCTGTTGCATTCCGTCTGAATATGGGTCAAAAAGTTAAGGAGATCAATGGATCACTGGATGAGATTCAGAAACTTGCAACTCGCTTTGGGCTGGGAATTGCATCTCAACATGTAGAGAGTGCTCCTGAAGTTATCCGGGATATAGACCGAGAGACAGATTCCTTGCTTGAAAGCTCAGAAGTTGTAGTAGGAAGAGACAATGATGTCTCTAAAATCATGGAATTGCTGATTGGCTCGATCGGTCAACAAGTTCTGTCTGTTGTCCCTATTGTGGGGATGGCAGGTCTTGGAAAGACTACCATAGCAAAGAAAATTTGTCAATTAGCGAGGGAGAAAAACCATTTTGATGTGACTCTATGGGTTTGTGTCTCTAATGATTTTAGTAAAGGGAGGATTTTAGGAGAGATGTTGCAAAATGTTGATGAAACTACAAGTAGGTTGAGCAACCTAAATGCAATTATGGAAAACCTTAAGAAAAAGCTGGAAAAGAAAACACTTCTTCTTGTTCTTGACGACGTGTGGAGTGAAGACCATGCTAAGTGGGATGATTTGAAGGAGCAACTGTTAAAAATTAACAGCAAGAATGGGAATGCTGTTGTTGTTACAACCCGCAGTAAGCAAGTCGCAGACATGATGGAGACTTCTCCAGGGAGTCAGCACGAGCCAGGAAAACTATCATATGATGAATGTTGGTCCATTATCAAGCAAAAGGTGAGCAGGGGTGGAGGAGCAAGAATAGCTTCAGACTTGGAGTCTATTGGAAAACAGATTGCAAAGAAATGTGGAGGGATTCCATTACTTGCTAAAGTTTTGGGAGGAACTCTTCACGGAAAGCAGGCACAGGAGTGGCGGTCAATTCTAAATAGTAGAATTTGGGATTCTCAGGATGGAGATAAAGCTTTGCGCATATTGAGACTCAGTTTCGATTACTTGTCATCGCCAACATTGAAAAAATGTTTTGCATACTGTTCTATTTTTCCTAAAGATTTTGAAATAGGAAGGGAAGAGCTAATTCAACTTTGGATGGCTGAAGGTTTTCTCAGGCCATCAAATGGGAGGATGGAAGACGAAGGCGATAAGTGTTTCAATGACTTGCTTGCAAATTCCTTTTTCCAAGATGTCGAAAGGAATGAGTGTGAGATCGTAACAAGTTGCAAGATGCATGATCTTGTGCATGATCTTGCATTGCAGGTCTCAAAATCAGAAGTGTTAAATCTGGAGGAGGATTCGGCTGTTGATGGCGCATCTCATATTCGTCATCTAAATCTCATATCTCGTGGGGATGTTGAGGCAGCATTTCCAGCGGTTGATGCTAGAAAATTGCGAACTGTTTTCTCAATGGTTGATGTATTGAATGGGTCTTGGAAATTCAAGAGCTTGAGAACTCTCAAATTGGGACGGTCTGGTATCACAAAGTTACCAGATTCAATTTGCAAGCTGAGATATTTGAGATATCTTGATGTCTCGGATACTGCTATCAGAGCATTGCCAGAATCCATCACCAAGCTCTACCATTTGGAAACATTAAGATTCACTGATTGCAAGTCACTAGAAAAGCTTCCCAAGAAAATGAGGAATTTAGTCAGCTTGAGACATCTCCATTTTAGTGATCCAAAGCTAGTGCCAGATGAGGTGAGACTCTTAACACGCCTTCAAACTCTGCCTTTATTTGTAGTGGGTCCAAATCATATGGTTGAAGAGCTGGGATGTTTGAATGAACTAAGAGGAGCATTGAAGATATGCAAGCTTGAGCAAGTTAGAGACAGAGAAGAAGCTGAGAAGGCAAAACTGCGTCAAAAAAGAATGAACAAATTGGTGCTTGAATGGAGTGATGATGAAGGTAGCTGCAGTGTCAATAGCGAGGATGTGCTGGAAGGCCTGCAGCCTCACCCAGACATAAGAAGCTTGAAAATTAAGGGTTGCGGGGGTGAGTATTTCCCATCATGGATGTCTACAATTCTACTCCATAATCTGATGAAGCTGAGATTGAAAGACTGCAGCAAGAACAGACAACTCCCAACACTTGGATGTCTTCCTCGCCTTAAGATTCTAGAGATGAGTGGAATGCCTAATGTGAAATGTATAGGCAAGGAGTTCTATAGTAGCAGCAGTGGCGGTGCAGCAGTACTGTTTCCAGCACTAAAAGAACTCACTTTGTGGGGTATGGATGGTCTTGAAGAATGGATGGTACCAGGTGGAGAAGTTGTTGCAGTATTTCCTTGTCTTGAAAAATTGAGCATTGAGGAGTGTCGAAAGTTGAAAAGCATTCCGGTATGTCGTCTTTCATCTCTTGTAGAATTTAAAATTATCTCATGTGATGAACTGAGATATTTGTCTGGTGAGTTTCATGGCTTCACGTCTCTTCGAGTTTTAAGGATAGATGGTTGTCCAAAGCTGGCATCCATTCCAAGCGTACAACACTGCACAGCTCTGGTGCAATTGCGTATATACGGCTGCCGTGAGTTGATGTCAATTCCTGGTGATTTTCAAGAATTGAAATATTCTTTGAAGGAATTGGAAATTTGGGGATGTAAATTGGGAGCTCTTCCAAGCGGACTACAATGTTGCGCATCTCTAGAGGAATTGTGGATAGTGGAATGGAGTGAGCTTATCCATATCAGTGATTTACAAGAATTGTCTTCGCTACGAGTATTATGGATTATAGGTTGTGATAAGCTCATCAGTTTTGATTGGCATGGTTTACGACAATTGTCTTCTCTTGTTTATTTACAAATCAGCACGTGTCCCAGTTTGAGAGATATCCCAGAGGATGATTGCTTAGGCGGCCTCACCCAACTGGAGCGATTGAGGATCGGTGGTTTCTCAGAGGAGATGGAGGCTTTTCCTGCAGGAGTTTTAAACTCATTCCAACACCTCAACTTGAGTGGGTCCCTCAAATCCCTAATCATTAATGGATGGGATAACCTGAAGAGTGTACCCCACCAACTTCAACACCTCACTGCCCTCGAGGAATTGAAGATACGTGGTTTCGACGGGGAGGAGTTTGAGGAAGCATTGCCAGATTGGTTGGCCAACCTTTCTTCCCTTCAATCTCTTTGGATTTTGAATTGCAAGAATCTCAAGTATCTGCCAAGCTCAACAGCCATTCAACGCCTCTCCAAATTAAAGACATTGGATATCTGGGGATGTCCGCATCTTGAAGAAAATTGTAGAAAGGAGAATGGCTCTGAGTGGCCCAAGATTTCTCATATCCCAAGAATCTTTATCAAGGGTAGACGTGTATAGGTAAGTTGGGGTTTAAGTTATTCCGTTACTTTGTAGTATGGAGAGGAGAGAGAACCAATTAAAGAATTCAAAATAATGAAAGCAGCAATAATTAGAATTGATTCTTTAGACATGTTTTTTATCAAAAGCAACCAAATCAATCATAATATCTTATTATCTTTTTACTATTATGTTAACAAAGTTTAGACTTTGTGATGAATGATAATATCAATAAGCATACTGGTTATTGTAATATTAATAATGGCATGTGATAGTCTACGAATGTTTATAGGAGGGACACTATCACATGCCATTATTATCAATGATAAAATCAATAGCAATCTGAAGATAATAAGATACATTTGC
>Ga0325403_1001570_pt1 | contig 19181 bp, 15 predicted proteins | sample PopdelMetagenome_19_FD_205665 | JGI IMG/M metagenome (GOLD analysis project Ga0325403, IMG submission 205665) | Populus deltoides microbial communities from Bellville, Georgia, United States - Xylem-PdKOR-R4 | ecosystem: Host-associated > Plants > Phyllosphere > Stem > Wood/Secondary xylem...
CTATTAAAATGCCGGATAAATTACATAAACAAATCAAAGGGCTGTGCTGGCTTTTTATTTATTTATTTATTCTATATGTTCTCGCTTTTGTTTTCAATTTTTCTAAACAAGAAAAAATATGTCAAATGATGTTTGTTTTGATTTTTAGTTTTCAAATTATTAAAATCTGGCATCGAAAGAAGTAGTTTTTAAAAGTGAGTCAAATCGGTTTGACTGGAATCATATTCATATCAGAGGATCGAGTTGCTACCGGGTTCAAGGGAGGTCAGGCAGGGACCCCTTAAGAATTTAAGGGTTAGAGGATTAAATTGAGATAAAGATAATTATTTGGTACTTACGTAAAAATATATTAAAATAATATTTTTTTATTTTTTAAAATTTATTTTTAATATTAACATATCAAAACAATAAAAATAATAAATTAAAACAACAATTAAATATAAGAATGTAATTAGTTAAAATAAAAACTTTTCGTTTTTACTTAAAAAAATCAAAATAATATTTTTATTTTTTAAACTTTATTTTTAATATTATCATATAAAAAAATTTAAAAATACTAAAAAAATAATTTAAAACAAAAAAATTAAATTTTAATAAAAAAATAAATTACAACTCAATCTTAAACACCCCTGAAATCTTGAATGTGAGAGGATCTATCAAGCTCGGACATAAATCTGAAGCGCCTAATGGGCGGCCATGGACAGAAAATTCGAGGCCCTAATAACCTCCCCTGTTTCAAAAACTAATTATTTCATCCATTTTGTGTTCTTTTTTAATTTAATTTATTTTTCTATTTAAAAAAAATAGAAAAAGGGAAAAAACTAAATGATATTACGAAGACTGAATTTCGAAATAAAATAATATTAAATTAAGCATAATCAATACTAGTCAAGGAATTAAATAATTAACTTATGAAGCAAGGGGGACTAATTAATTCATTTCTCAAAACTAGCGGGACCAGCTTATAATCTCACAGATCACAAGCTCAAGTGCTGCAGCTTTCAATGGAAGTTCCACCATCAGATTTCCCCCAACTCGCTCATTACGCCTTGTGAATCGCCTCTCTAAGTAGATTCTAATTAAACTACTATCTAAGCTGAAAAATTCCAGTGTCGAATCATACATGAAAATTCACAAAGGCCGTCGTCATATTTTCAGTGAAAAGGCACTAAAATGTAGCCCAACAAAATTCCCAGCTGCATGCTATCGAAATACAACTTATTTAACAATTATAGAACGGGCAAAGCCTTCATTGAGCACCCCATTAAAGCCCTTATCAACTTAACCTGGACATTACATACCATGCAAATAGATTTTGCATTACCCACTAAACTTCCCTAAGCACGTCACCCAACATACCAGAAATTCAACATCCCGGACTGTTTTAAGGAATTTAGGCCTGATCCCTAATTCGGGGCACATCAAATAATTTCAAGAGGACACGTTAGATCTTTTTCCAAACCTCCAATCAGAATTGCCTAGGATTTCAGAGCCTGCATCATTCCAAGGAATCCTCTTCTCTTATCTTAGATCATTTGTGCCGCCTGACAGGTGATTGGGATCTTGATCTCCTCCTGCAAGAAATTAGCACTGCTACTGAACCAGGCAATATTGCAATTCACAAATCAGAAACTCGATGCTTTCACCTTTGCAGCATATGGTTGTGCATGTCTCAGAAACACTAACACAATCTTATTCTTGAAGATTGCATGGCAACATACCTTGTGGTCTCAAAAGAAGAGTAGGGAGAATGCCTGCGCTGGGAATGCTTGCTATGAGGTGACCGCGATACTTGTCTAGAAATGAAAGCAGCCATCATACTTATTTGGTGAGTTGAAAACACACAACTGAACAGAGAAATACTTAGCCTCGTTCTGAATCAAACTCTACAAGAATTTCCGTTCATGTAAACTTTTTTTGCTACTACTAACATAACAAGGATGTATATACATACTATCAAACACCATCTAGCGTTAACCAAAAAAGCTAATGTAACAATATTTTATCTCTCCAACTAGGAAAGGTAGAAATGTTCATTTAAATTTTAAAAATAATAATAATTTTCTACCAGAAGAGCATAAAATTATAAATTATTTAATTATATCTTTTTCTAACTAAAAAAAAAATTAAAGTGGCCACTTGGATTGAGCAAGTGCTAACCTAAATCATGAAACAAAGTGATGCTTTGCTAAAAATCCATTTAAGTCAATGTCTGGCTATGCTCTTAACAGACTTATTCTATGATATTTTCATGTGTGGGGTAGTTGACAAAAATAAAAATGTGCCATGTTCTCAACAGAGGTTGCAAACTACAACCAGGTCAAGACACACATTGCTTTAGAGATACAAGAAAAGGAACTACATTAGGGGGGGAAGCGATGAATGATTACATACAATGAACATGTTTACTGAAGACATGAAATGCAATATGCAAAGATGAAATCATATAATGTTGACAAACATGACAGAGCCAACAGTGAGATTGAACCTCACATATACTAGAAATAGAGCACACAAAAAAAGTGCCTACAATCTTGTTCCATAGTTCAGTATCTTTGGATCATTTAACCACATGCTGGCTCCATATGCTATCAACAAGTCAAAACATGTCTACTTGATGATGGAATATGCAAAATTATTATGTATCTGAAACATTGAAGTCTACTTGATACTGATAGAGGCACAAGTATCTCTCATATATGCCTACACCATCTAAAAGTACAAAGATGGTAAGATTGCAGCTACTTTTCTCCCCATAACTCTTGATTTTCCCTTTCTTGCTCTTGATAAAAACTCCTAATTTTCTTCTCAAAAATGGCAAACAATTTCAACTGATTTAATTGTTTCCATTCAAAGAGCGAGCTAGCTGGGTTACTTTATCAGAGCATGCATCAAGAAGAGCAGACTTGAACAATATATCACAGGAAACTTCACTAAAAATTGACCATGAAAAAAATCACTAGAGAAAATCATATTACATTTTGAATTGCTGATGAGAAAAGATCAAAGAATCCACAAAGCATTTAAACGAACAAAAACCTGGGTCCAAACAAGCATAGTAGCTTTGAATTAAACTGCAATTTACCCTTTTTTTCATACTAGTTACATGAAGAGGGACACATTTTATTTTCATGATAGTACCACAGAAGAGTTTTGAGTGTTCAAATGTGTGGAGAAAAATAAAAACATGGGAGACATGATAAGAACAATGAACTTCTGATAAATGAGTACCTTCTTCTAGATCTGACAGGTGATGGTGAAGAACGTCGTTTCCTTGAATGTTTCCTGCAGTACACAACAGAATATAATCATCCACACTGCAAATCCAGGAAAAAAAAAAAAAAAAGGAACAGACTGGATCTCAGAAGTGAACCTCTTAGAATCATCTGAAGCTTCATCACTTGAATCATTGTCCTTGCTGTTTCTACCCCTACTGCTGATTGATGAGGAGCGTGTTCTCTTGTGCTTGATTGAATCACTGGTAGGTTTATGTCTTGCTTTGTCTTCCTCCTTTTCCTTTGTGCGGTCTCTCTTTCTGATGGCATTTTCTTTGGCACTAGATCTGTGGGGTTTTTCTTCCTCTTTCCTGTCCTCCTTGACTTCAGGATGAGATGACCTTCTTCTTGATTCTGGTTCCTTTGCACTAGCTCCTGTCTTATCATTTCGCTCTTTCTTTTTCTCTTTTGAACCATTCAGATCATCTGTTTTTTCCTTGCTTGGATGCTTTCCATCCTGTCTCCCGTGACCATCATTCCCCTTCTCATCTGCCCTACTCCCACTACATCTAGTTTCATGTCGACTGTCTTGATCTGACCTCACCCTGGTACCCCTAGTATGAGAATAATCGACCACAGATTTTTCCACACTGACACTCTCACCAAGTGGTTCAGATTTCATTTTGGCATGTTCTCCAATTGTAGCTTTGGATGCAGCCTTGTTATTGCTTTCTATTTTTTCTTCTCCATTGACACTAATTTCAACATGTCTGGCTCCAAAGACCACCTCGGAATGCACATGCTCGCTCAACTCACTAAAAGCACCATTGATTTTATTATCAGACCCAATTGAACTTGTTTTGCTCAGATCACTCTCTAAATTTGTAGCTCCAGTGTTCTTTACAAGTTCTACTTGTGAATTGCCATTTTCAGCTGCATCATTATCTTCAGCAATCTCTGGAATGGCCAATGGTTGAACCACAGAATTTTTCCTCGAATTTGATACGCTGGAACTCTGGATTTCATCGTCATCTTCGTCAGAGGCATAGTTGGCGAGACCCAAAACATTTCCAGGGGAGCTGGAACTAGATTTTTCATTGACATCTTCATTCTCAAATTCCTTGTTTCCAACAGGAACTAGAACCTTTGCAGAAGCCTTTAGAGTTGAGATAGCTGGGTGAGATGGGGATGATACCTTTTGATTTGAAGCAGCTGGTTGGTGCTCAACTGCAAAGCCGAAAAGGGCCATCATAGACAAGATTTTGAAGAGAGGAATGGAGTTAACATTTGTGGGTAGTTACAGAAAGATATGTAAAGATATGGATAAAGACTTAGATGTTATGGCATTATTACCTTCAACCATCAGATCATCTTCATCAAGAACTTTCGTTGCAATTTCATCAAACAGCTCATCAGTAACCTAATCAAAACATGGAGGTTACAACTACCAAAGAGAGAAGTTAATTAAAAAAAAACAATAGAATTTATGCAGCTGTAACCTTCAAAAGAACTTCAGTTAGGATACGTTTAATTTCCTGGTTAATAGCTGCAGTCCTGGCTGCTTCAGCATAATCCTGAAAAGAGCCAAAACAGAAAGACAAAGAATAAGGGGAAAAGGATGTTCATTGTTCAAAATCAAATGGAGAGCATAGCATGATAGGAAAATTGGAAAACTCATTGAAATTATCAAGAAACATCTAGCAAGGAAAAAGTCTTTGATCATGGGAAAGAAACACCAAAAGTACATTAAACATCAAAAGATTAAGCAATAGAACCTCATCGTCATCCTTTTCTTCAGTAGAACTTGGGGAAATGCTTTCGCTACCTGCTTGATTACCCTTTCCAAATGATTTTTCAACACCTTCATCCTCAATAGATTGTGTTTCCTCTCTAGGATGCTCTAGAGAAGGCCTCATCATGACAGGGGCATTCTTAATTATTTCTTCTTTAAGCCAATTAGGCACAGAAGACTGGAAAATTTCTCACAACTCATTAGTAATCATTTTAGTTAAATGCAAAGCAGCCTAAGAGTGTACCCACCTTTTTTGGGCGTTCAGAAACATTAGAAACCCCATAAGCATCTGCGAAGCCTCCAGTAGGATGAAGTGCATTTCCTGCACCAAGACCATATGGCACACCAACTGGTGAAATTGTGGCCTGAAAACTTGTTCCAGGAAAGTTTCCAAATGGTGGTGCAGCATGCCCAGAAACAGAAGAAGGCACAGATATGGTAGGATCCTGCAGAAAAAAGTAGCAGTTATTAACACATCAGTGTAAAACCTCTAAAATTGAAGGAATATTTGCAATATTCACAAAGCCAGAACCAAAACCTGAGGCCCTGGTGGAAAAACTGGAGGAATTGGGGGATAAACTACACCAGTTGTAACAGCAGGATTCCAGGAACTAATTGAAGGCATGGGTGCAGCAGGGCCAAAGCTTTTCACAGTTCCTGCTGAATCATGATGCACAGCATAGCTTGATTGTACATGAGGATCATGATCAGAGTTGAAACCAGGTGCAAATTCCAAAGGCTGATTACTGAGGTTGGCTGTGGGATTAGCTGCCTGATTGCTGTATGCAAAGGGCTGGTCGGTCAAAACTGATCTACCAGCAGCAGGCAGTGATGGTGGGATATGATGCTGTCCTTCTTGAGCAGAGGAAATGGCCAAAGGCAATGATTTGTAAAGCTGCTCCTTTGGATCTTCAGTCTCTTCTTTACCTGCATACAATTAAGTAGCCAAACAGCAAAATTAAAAATGAACAATAACATATAAAAGCCACAAGAGAAATGGAAGTTTAACTTGGACATCAATAAGCTTGCTCCTAAATGTTCCGCACACAAAGTTCAATTCACTGCATGAATTCTATAGATTTTAATGTAGTTTTAGATATTAAAAATCATGGTAACATTGGACTTCATCCTCTCAAAAAACTTGTAACTCCAATAGGAGTTGATGTTGCTTTATCCTTTTTTTTACAGCAAGAACTGAAAACAAATTCTCCTTAAACCTTATTCATAGAAAAGGCAATACATCTCCCGAAGCCACTTCGTCTTGCATGCCTTTTACATACAGATGGAAAAGTAGAAGTGTTAAAACAAGGTCTCATAGGAGCAGTTCTTGAACACAACCTTCACATGCAAGTACAATATGCTAAATTAATTATTACCTGTAACAGAAGAATAACTAGAAGGTACCTCCTGCTGATGAACAGACGGACTTGCAATTGAAGATGCAGCCCCACCAGTGTAGGGTCGGGGCCTATCAGAAACATATGAAGATTGTCCCATGTTGAAAGATGCATTCTCCTGTGGATAAGCTACCGGTGGCTGGTGCAAAGGAGTGCCTGAAACTGGAAACTGTTGATAGCCCGTTGCAGGAAATGGATGCTGCTGAAGACCTTGATAATGAGTATCGACAGTTTGCGGATACTGGTCATAATACCAACTTTGTTCTTCTGATCTGCTAACTGGTGTAAACTGAGACTGGGGATGCCGGTCGTCAGGTGACCCTTTTTTCGCAGCTGCCCATGCTCTGGCCTTAGCAGCCCAATCCTCCACATGGTTATTAGCTGCTATTAAAACATATCATCACAAAGTAAACCCCAAAAATAATTTAAAAACTAAAACTAAAACTCCTAGCAAGGTCTAGGTGGAGGAAAGGTTCATGTTGGTTAAGTATATATAATCCACAATGCTGATAGTAGACCGTCCAAACTCAGGCAATAAAGGGGGGGAAAGGGTGCCAAGAATTGCATTTGGATTTATGAGTAAACTAACCTGATGGATATTCCCAAGCTTGGTGCTGTCCCCAATTAGGATTCCCCCATTCCTGCAAGCAAACAGAAATAAATAAACATGCAATTGGTCACCAATTAATGTATCCCTCTAAAATATCATAGCGGAAAAAATAACCATAGCTTCACAGAGTGCAAAAGCATAAGATTAAGCATTGGGCGAATCACCTGAGAGTAAGGTTGTGTTGGTGGAGGCACGTGGGGGCGAGGAGGAGGGAAGTTGTGGCTTTGAGGGGGAAGGTGCGTAGGATAAGGATATGAAGAAGAGGGAGGAGGAGGTACAGGCCATTGCTGGGGAGGTGGAGGAGATGTAGAGTGGGATGGTGGTGGCGGTGGCGGTGGCTGTGGTGGATGGTATTGGAAATGGTTGGAGTACCATGTAGTGCTTCCTTGCGGTTGTGGAGGAACTGGTGGTCTTGGCTGGTGCTGGTGGTAGTAGTGGTAAGGATCCGCCGCCGATGGTGGCACTTGTTGTTGCTGTTGCTGTGGTGGTGGCGGTCTCATGTATCCGTGAAGCTGCTGCTGCTGTTGGTAACCGTCCATGTTTGGGTGTTCACTTCGCTCTTTGTGGGTTTTAATTATATGATTGCCTTCAAGAGATCCAAACAAGGGTTTCGCTTTCCGGACTAGGTTTGATGGCAAAGAAAACAAAAGAGAAGCGCTTTTTCTGAGTTTCTTTTCTTTTCTTTTCTTAAAAAAATAAAAGAATAAAACACTATGAGTTTAGGATTGAGTTCTATTATAAATCCAAAAGAATTGGTTCGTGATGTAGAACCTATTAGGCTTGCATCATGATTAGCTTTCTATCCTGGCAGGCATAGCATTCAAGAGAATTGAATCCGATATATTAACTTAAGATCTAGATGTTACACTCAACAGAATTGGATATTGATGAGGAATTTTTGCTTAGGTCCGGTTTTAGATCCCAAGGCTAATAAGTTTATTGACGAGGGATCTTCGCTTGGGTCCGGTTTTAGATCCCAAGGCTAATAAGTTTGGTGTCAGGATTTATTAGACAGCTGAACCAAATATATTGGATTCGGACAAAATACATAAGCGAATTGTATCCTAACAATGGACCCAAGAGAAGTGGCTTCTTGTGCAGGACCCATTAGCATTGGATCGTGGTGTCATGATCCATTAGCCTTAAGTCCTGACGCAAAACTCATAGTTTTGGATTAGGTGAGGCTGCAAGATCACATTTGGGTCTTGACAACTGATCAAAGGGATTTGGGTTCTGATGCATGACCCATGAGAATTAGATTGTTACGAAAGACACATAGTTTTGGGTCAGGTGGAGCTGCAAGACCCAAGGGATTTAAGTTTGCACTCATGCCACACCCAAGCAATTTGGATGAAACGCCCGTTTCTAGCTCTAAGTTTCTTGAGTTTGGAAGGGGATCCCTGACCCAAGTTAATAATGATGATAATAATAATAATAATTGATTTTATCCTTCAAATCAATTATATGGTTTTTTATAGTAATAATAATTATTTCAAATTTAATAATATTCATGAATATAATAATATTTATAATATTAATAATAATATTAAATTTATCTTACCCAAGTTCTTATAGTTTTTAATCCCTTCAAATCAAATATATATTTTTTTCAATAGCAATAATATTTTTTCAAATTTATTAATGATAACAATAATTTTTAATTTTACTCTTCAAATGAAATCTATTTTTGTTTTTTAATATTAATAATATTTTTTTCAAATTTAATAAGTATTATATTAATGATTTTAACTATAATAAAAATATTAATATTTATAATACAAATAATAGTATTTTTAATATTAATTATAACAAAAATAATAATATTTTAAGACAAATAATAATATTTTTGATATCAATACTTTTAATTATAATAAAAATAATAATGTTTATAATACAAATAATTATATTTAGAAACTTAAGACCCAAGAACCTTGGGTCTTGATACTGAACTCAAGAGAATTGAGTCCTGATGCATGACCCAACATGCAATTCTACAGACCTTGGCGCTCATGTCTACACACCCCAGGCGGTCTTCAAACCCGCTTGCTTGGGTCTACAGTCAGGCGCACGTGTTTGACCCTAGCGCCCAGGGTTTGACAACCCCCTGTGCCAGGTGTCTGCAACCTGGGGTATGGCCAGGCACGCGAATCTGCCCCTAGCACCCAGGTGTGGTAGCCCAGCGCCTAGGGCCTACAGCCCCACCCAAACCCGAACTAATCATTTTCTCCCCAACCAAAAAGACAGCATCACCCCCTATAGTCTTTGCAACTCTTTGTGGAAAGGACAGCTTTGCCATTACACCGCATCAATTTACGATGCTTTTAGCAAAAAGCAAACTTAAACGGTGCAATCCACATTGAAATCATTCCCCGTCTATAATTCTTTCAAACAGTGTAATCCACAGTGAAAAAACTCACGGTCAACAATAATTAAAATTTACTAATGATGATAACAACAACAATAATAGTATTATTAATTCTTAATTTTACCCTACAAATCAAATCTATTTTTGTTTTTCAATATTTATAATATTTTCTACAAATTTATTAATTATTATATGAATAATATTAATTATAATAAAAATTATAATATTTATAATAAAAATAACGGTATTTTTAATATGAATAATATTAATTATAATAAAAATCATAATATTTATATCACAATAATAATATTCTTAATATTAAAATTTTAATTATAATAAAGATAATAATATTTATCGTATTAATAATAATATTAATTTATCTGACCAAAGTTTTTATAGTAATAATTTTTTTTAAAAAAATATTAACTATTAACGATAATGATAATAATAATAATAATAATAATAATAATAATAATTGTTATTTTTTTCATTTTTCTTTTTTAGAGGGTCTATAGACCCAGCTGTACGGATCTCCAACCCCTAAGGGGTCTGCAAAACCCAGGTGCAAGTCAAAAGAGACCCGAGGGGTGGGTTTGCATCTAGCGTGCGGGGCCATTGTCTAGAGTCTGCATCCTTACCATGCCCCACCAAACAAGTTTGTTATTCTTCGCTACCGGGTCTGCAGACCTAGAAGAGCGGGCTTACAACTTCACCATGCCCCCACCAAATAGTACAATCCACAGTGAAATCACTCACAGTCTACAGTAATTCACTCCACAGTACTAAACAGTACAATCCATAATAAAAACACTCAAAATACATAGTAATTCAGTTTACAGTAAAATACCGATCCCTTTTAGTTATAGTTAATTAACTTGGTGGACTTATGTATTTGGGTACTGTGGCGCTGATTTTTGGTTGAAAATAATTTTTTTTTAATTTTTAATTTTATATTTCATCACATAAAACCATTAAAAAATAATAATTCAATATTTTTTAAAATAAAATGCAAATTATAATTTTCCTTTTCCTTCTCTTTATTATAGAAAAGGAGAGCAAGTTGACCCCAAAAAAGAAAAAAGAAATTGACTAACTAGCATAAACGATTATCCACCAAAAATTCCCATTTCTAAAAGAAAAAAGCGAGAAAAATACAAGTGGGAATCACAGAGTTGAGCAGCAGGGGACATTGGATTCAGCAGCCACTTCGTTGCATTTTATATGCAAATCTGTTGAGTCAAGTTGTCTAGTGATTGATGCACAGAGATCAGAAGCATTAATGGTCAAACAATTCATCCCTTTATACCAAATCGCAAGATAGGTACCTTTAAAAAAAATTCATAACGAAAATCAACTGGAACCCAACTACAGCAAGGAGATGATGAAGATCAGCTCACCAAAACCGACAGTAATGCTTTACCTAGTTCCAAGTCTGGTAAATATATCACTGCATTCATGGTGAAGCAGTATAATCAATGTCTCATGTGGCCATGAGTGAAACACAATAAACATCTTTCTTTACTAAAATACACTCTTGCATCAGAGTTCCAAGAGCAGGGGTGTAAAGTTCTGTTCTTTTTTACCGGTAGATGAACAAACAATGAGCTGTAAGCATTCTGTATTGCGTGCCTTTCTTACTCGACAGACTTGGATAGCAGAAACTTCTCAGGCTATCCCTCTGGATCTCCCTTTCCTTGCTCCAAGACAGTTGAATTTCAGTTGATGATGAGCACTTCCAGCAGTGGTAAAAAGATGCCTGATGGAATAATTGAAAGAACGGAACAAAAGAAATATCTGGTACATCTATTATATGTCAGCGTGCCATGTTATCATGCCACAGCGTCAGCCTGTCGTCTATTCAATCGTGCATATAACCCATCCTGATGGAGAAGTTCCCTGTGACTGCCCATCTGCATGATGAAAAGGAAAGAATAATAATGGGGGCCCTTGCACCTTTTTACAAAATTTTGTACTAAATAAACTCGGTAGGATTGTGAAGAACGGTAAATGGAACCAGATAAAATGTCCTGAAAATTAAAATTGCCCGAGTTCGCAAGGAAGTATCTAGAAACCTATAGGCTTTTTCCATCGTCTACTTATTAATCCTAGTCTCGAATCTCTATTGTAAACTACGAACATTTTAACTCAAAATCTAGAAGAAACAAGGGATGCAGTTTCTCTCCACTTTGCAATCAGTAACAAATATGCCTGAATATTATTGGAAATAAGTTATTGTTGTGTCAACAATGTCCTCCTGTGGAACAAGGGGCTAGTAGCCATCTAACGCCAACTTTTTTCTCAGAAAAAAGAACAACAAAAAAACTGCAGTGACATTGAGAAATTATGTGATAAATATGCCTTCAAAGCCCTTACCTGAGGGACAGGTTCGATACATTTTTTTATTTGTGAGCAAGTAATAGCTTTGGTAGTGCAAAAAACAGGAAAAAACATGTAGTTAAAGAGGTTCGAAAAGAAAATTCCAACTTTCAAAATAATGATGGAGTTAATATTTAGGAATTCAGATGGAATTAACAGAGCACTGACCTCAACAACTTGACCACTATCCATTACCACTATCCGATCAGCAGCTTGTATGGTGGAGAGCCTGGGGAAAGAATACAAGCAAACTTCAACTCTCAATTAAGACACTTGAAAGTAGGTGGGTGCAGCAGACCAAGACCTACCTGTGTGCAATAACAATTACAGTTCTCTTTGCCATTGATTCACTTCTAACAGCACGAAGTACACCCTACAAGCAGATGGCAAATTGAAGTCATCAAGTTATTGACCTCACATATTCCACTCTTTTCTCTCTCAACCTTTTCTTTTCCTTTTGTTTTGGTTTATTTGTCGTGTGTTATTCCAAAGGAAGATACCTTAACATTGTGCTCACTCTCTGCATCCAGTGCACTAGTGGCTTCATCAAGGATCAAAATGGCTGGGTCTCGAAGAATAGCACGAGCAATGGCAATTCGCTGCTTCTGACCCCCACTGAGCAGATCATCATCAACAAGTGTTTCGTAACCATTGGGAAGAGACGAAATGAACTCATGAGCATATGCCTGCTTTGCAGCCCACTCAACATCCTCCTGTGTTATATCCCGTGTGCATCCATATCTAATGTTTGAACTGATATCCATGTGGAATAGTTTTGGTTCCTGTTTACAAATATTCATAGTAAGGAGGAAATTCTTTGATTTTACTGGAATTCATTAATTCTGGAGGTAAATGAAGCACCTGCCCAACATATCCAATCCGCTCCCTTAACCACTTGATATCCAATTCTCCGAGAGAGAAGCCATCAATTAAAATCTGCAAGAAAAGTAACAATTACATAAGAGATTCATATTTGTTCATCTACCGCACTAATCAATAGATCATTGAAATGCAAGAGTATCATCTGCCAACAGCTCCCATTACAATCTTCAAGAGGCAAGCATCCATCAAAATTAAAAATCAAATGATGATTGCCCATGTTTAATGTGTAACTCTTGAATGAACCCAAACTAAATTTGAATAAAGGGGGGAAATAACTTCATGGTCAAGGTTCCTTTTTCAAATACAAGAAAAGAAAAGAAAAGGACAAAGGAAGCAGGCGCAGCCTTTAATAGAAACACAAGAAACATGAACATCATCTGAATCTCTGATTCTGGTGCAAGATGGGTTCGTCAAGTATTTGAGAGGTGAATTCTCTTGCTTATCTTTCTTCGATCTCAGAATACTAAAAAAATCTTTCTAGGCCTCTATTATTACAGCAAATATCACCGAGCATGATGTGGAGGATAAAGTTGTTGTAAGTCAAAGTTGAGAGCCATGCACTAGTTGTACCAATCACTAATGGTAACAGAATAATCCCTATGGAAAAATCAGTTTCGATGTGTTATCCATGCAAACTGGAGGTTTTTTACGTACCAATTTAGAATATACCTCTACTTACTTCCACAAAACAGAGTTCAAGGTCAAGTTTTTCCAGTCCTCTAAACTGATATAGTACAAGCAGGAAAACTATCTCCAAATTATTTGCAATTTTATTAATTTTTGATTTTGTCCTTATTTAGGAAGTTTTCTATTTGCAATAAAAAATGGAATTGATCGTCATGTTTCTCAAAACAAAGGAAATGACACAAAAGATGAAACACAAAATTATGGATCAATTAAGCACTCTCATAGACTTGCTTAAGAATAAGAAAGACATGAAAATAACATGATGCTATTTATAGGGATCTCGTATATATTCCATTCCAAAAAAAAACAGAGAGAAAGTTAGAAAAAATTGGCATTTAAGTAGGACTTTATTGCTACTGGGAATATATTTGTTTGGAGTTTATCCCTTTTTGGATAGGACTCTTTAGGGCTTTGGTGTAACAATATGAGCACAAATTTTCTATACGTACGACATCTATTTTCATGATCAATTGAAACAGGTGGATGGGGTGGGGGTGGGGGTGGGGGTGGGGTTAAAGAGGTGGGTTTTTTCTTGCTTATCCCTCTACATCAGGAAGTAGAGAAGGAACCTTGATGACTTTTTACCTTTTCCTTTTACAGTCTTGTACTTCATTTTGAAAAAGGTGCTGCTAATAATTAATCCTCTATTCAGCAACTGAGATTTAAACACCTTCAAAGGAACACATAGCATAGAATATAAGATTTCACCTTGATTTCCACATTTTCTTCTACGTTGATTATTCAATTCTAAAGTACCAAATCCTTCCATATCAGACAATAAATAAAAGTTGTTGGAGTCCTGTCACATGTCAAAACTTTTACCTGACCATTTGTTGGCTCATAAAGGCGAAGCAGCAGATTCACTATGGTGCTTTTCCCACTACCACTAAGACCAACCTAAGAGAAATTAGATGAGCAAATTATTAGCAATTATCGTCATTGAAGCAGGATTGGAATCAAAGAAACAACATTCTTACAATTGCAAGCACTTCACCGGGATGCACTGAAATGTTTACATGTCGCAGTACAGGAACCTGTTCAGATGCTAAAATGATTATTTTGTTTCAAAGCAGCATGATGACAAGCTTCAGAAAATTAGAACCCGGCATAAAAAAGTAAATATGACATCTAAAAATCTCTCCACGTTGTTTCCTTTCACATTCACCCATAGCCATACAGTTCCTCAAAGTACTCTCTTTTCTGGAGCATTCACTGCAATATAGGGTATGGAACTACTATACAGTTACAGTTTTAGCGCTATTTACAGTCATCAAAGAGTGAAGCATGAGAGGTTATGTCTTAAGGAAAAAATGGGCATGGAATCAGGAGGCAGAAGCATAATTGATGCTGAAGTTAAGAAACATACCATTTCTCTTGAAGGATAATAGAAAGCCACATTTACAAACTCTATATGTCCCATCAGCCTTTGCAACTTTAATCCTGTAAAGCAGTAAAGTCTAAAAAATCAAACTAATATAAATGGAAACAACTTAAATCCTGTACAGTAGCAAAATCTAAAAAATCAAACTATTATAACTGGAAATTCACCAGTAAATAAAATACAGGCAAGGAAGTTCTCTTCTGAATGCAATCTTTTGGCAGCCAAAGTGGCAGCTTTCCTTTGTGTTCTATGGATTTAGATATTGCTGAAAAATAAAAAAACTACATCTGTGCAAAAACGATACACCTTAGCAGATGATATCTCAAGGCAGTCTCTAAGGCCTATTGGTCAGAGACTTAAGAGTTATTTCATCAGTCCAACTCTGGACAAAGTTTCTCCCAACCCAAAGTGCCTAGTTGAAGGAAAAACCATCAAATCATCATAGAATGTCTGAAAGGTTTGCATTGAAAAACTACCCAGATATTGTAGAATGTCAGCAGTGTCAACTAAGAAACACTGAATTAATGCATTGTCCTCCAAATCTTTGATCCTCAATTTGGAAACCACTGATGCTTCAAACTCACAGGGGGGAGTTAGAATGCATCTCCCTTTTAATTGCTGCAATCTCACAAGAGATGGATTCATCCATGCATCCAAAAGAGCAAGAAAAAGGAACAGAACAAAATAAAAGAATATAAGTAAGCAAGATCCTATCAAAGTTCAAAACTGCTTGCCTTTTGATAAGAATTGGTCGCTTGGCAATAGATCCATCAATTGGAAGACCTTTTCGCTTGCCCCAATGGATTGCATCAGGGATGATAAATTATCCCCTACCCACCATGTAGAATATATCAGCCATTCGCTGTATAATATAAACTTTGTAAGTTGCTCTGCTGTAATATGACCAGCCAGAATAGACGTTCCTCCTACAAGCACCGCAATGACCTATAAAATAAAAACTGCCAAAATAAGCAGAAAGAGACTAAAAACCAGACCATGAAGTTTAGGTTTACTAATACTTTCAAGGCCAGATGCATTAACTTTCATAGTGGATCATTGAACACCTTACACTAGAAACTTCCATGAAACCACTCAAATTCAAAAGTTAGAAGATAGTTTGTTTGAAAAATTGACAACATGACAGACTAGATTTAAAAAATAGAAAAATGGACCTGAGTTGAGTGATAAAGAGTGTTGAAACTCAAATTCCAAAATCCATATGCAGCACTTTGTCGTAAGCTTATATTAGCCAATTTCTCCAGCCACAGCTTGTACCTATTGACCAATGATATAAAACATTTTTCTGCCAGAATCAATTTAGCTACAAAAAAAACATGTATGCCTGATGGCAATGTTTTCCATTTTCTGGGAGTGGCAAAGCTAAAAAGCAGATGTGCTCAAGCATATACAGGATTCAAAAGCATATTTACCTTCCAAGTTCAACCTTTTCTGTTCCATAAATACGAACTGTCCTCATCAAAGAGAATGTCTCTTGCGCCACCTACATAAAAATAATGCAAACCCATTTGTTGTGATATCATTAAGAAGAAAAAGGAACTCTTTCCTTCAATATCTAAAGGATGAGTTGTTTTATTCTACTTCATTAGCAGAAGCAGTGAACTCTTGAGTCAACTTCGCTGCCTTCTTCTGGTACCTAACAAAAAAGAAAACCAAGTTGAAGTAATAATCAGCAGTGTTCAAAAATAAGTCCATGAATAGAAAAGAGGGGATGATACAAATTATACATAGCCCAAATCACTGGTCTTTAAATTTGTGTGCATTGCATGTTGAAGTCACTAATCTAGAGTCAAAGCACATCATGTTTCTAGCAAAACAACAACCCTTAAGCTCAAGATTTCTAAGGCTATCACTCAACCTTTCTTTGTTAATTGACTTCAACTTGAACCACATGACTCCTAATTAAATCAGCCATTGCTTGTGTGGAAATATTCTTATTTGACTTATCATATGGTGCACCCACCAAACATCTTCATTTCAATCAAATCCAGTTTATGATCAACCACTTTCAGTAAGCCCATCTCAAGATTAGGGGGGGGGGGGGGGGGTCGGGAGGAAAAGATACAAAATCTTACTGGCCGTAGATCAGCATCACTGCTGCTAAAGTTGTGCATATCAACAGTGTGAATGAACCAAGTTTCCAGGACAAAATTATCAAGTAGATCAATGCACCTGTACCCTAGAACAGCGCAAAAGGAACACAAGTTCAATCATCATATTGTAAACAAACTAATAACTACTTTACCAGCAAATAACCTGTAGGACATTGCGCAATATCAAATTAAGATCATTGCCAATAACACGAGACACTTGCTGACAATCTGACCCAAGCCTACTTGTCAAATCACCGACTGTTTCATTGTCAAAAAATGATATATCCTACAACAGATACACCACAATCATAAGTTAATCCATAAGCCATTATATCCAAACAAGCACTGCCTGGAATCGCATTAGAGGACGTACAAATCAGTAGTGCTGATCAGAGTATAACAAACCTGGAGAAGAAGAGCAGAATATAATGTTTCCCTCATTCGCTTCACCTACAAAATACTACAGAAGTCAGAACGATACTTCACGGGAGATAGCGTTTCACAAAACAGCTCTTCTCTTCTCTAGTAGTATCTTGAAAAACTCAAGTCTAAACATCTTCTTTAAGCTAAGCAAGCAATTTTAGAATGTAACTCGGAACTACCAACGATATGAACTCTGGCATTGGCATAACACAACTGATAGGACCAACAAGTGAAATGCTAGTTTAGAAACCGGAGAGGTTAACCACCACGGAGTGACTCACCAGGATCATATTTGCAATGCCAAAACAACAACCCCGTATTCCACTGAATTTCAAATAAACAAGGCACAATGTCAGCAGCTGTCAAATTGAAAGCTCAATGTAGGAAATTGTTGCATTAACTATATATCAGACTGCCATGCTTTATTAGCATACAAGCTACAGGAGAAGGGGATTTTAGACCATACAAGATTTTAACCTGCAAATTCCAGCTACAACACATAGGGCAACCAAGAGACGCACATTTCGGTGGAATACTGCAACGGTTGCAGTCTGGGCTGAAAAGATCGATGCCGTTAAGAAATGCGGTACTGCGATTTCAGAAAGCTGAGCCCACCACAAGCACGTGCACAAATTAAGCACTACTCCTACTAGTTAAAATTAATTAATTAAATTCAAGAAAATCACACGCACTGCTGCAACAATGAGAGCAGTAAAAGCGGCGAAAATGACCCAACGATCCTGAGCCACAAGGTGCCACATGCGAGTAAGTGCACGCCACACGGTGACCGGTTTGGCCAAAATTTTAATATCCGCCTCATCAGAAAAGCTCCACCAGTTTCCTCCAGGCAAAATTGACGGAAGAAACTCGATAAATCTCCGAATCCTCTCGTTTAACTCAACACCTTCCTCTCTCTCCACCCGCTGCTCGCTGCCATAATATTGTTCCATGTTACTGCCATAGCCGTTTACTGATGATGATGAAGAAGAAGATGAAGATTTTGGGGGAAGTGGTCTTCTTCTATTATTATTATTATTATTATTATGAAGGGAAAATTGAAATCCGGTACCGGTGTCTAAACGGACGAGGTTCCTACAGGTACGGATTAGACGACGTTGCTTATATTTGTGGTGGTGAGGCGAAGAGAGACGGCGAGGCTTTATTAAGTTGACATTGCTGCTGCAAATCAGCACGGCCATGGATATATGATTGAAGAAATGGAGAAGTAAGAGGAGTGCACCGCTTTCTTCTCTTTTTGCAACTTTGCGTTGTGAAATTTGGTTGCCAAGGAGTGTTTCTTAAGCAAGTCTTCAGTTGAATTATTTGAGAGTCATTAATAACCATTGGATTAAAAATAAAGAGGTTATTAGACTGGTTAATTACCAAGCCGGTGGCAGCCCCTTGTAAACTGTTTCTTTCTTCCTTTTCCAAATTAATTTTTTATTCTTTAATTAATTTCTCCGAGAACCAGTGATCATCTCTATGGCTCGTTTGGTTTCGACATCTAGATTAGGGCTTTTTGAGTTTTAGGAAGAAGGGGGAGCTTTTTAGTTGCTGTTTTTTACTGCTATATGTTTTGTTGTCGTGGAGTTATGGACACCAGGAGCACAAGAAAGAGAGGATTGTTGATAGAGCTCGATGTCTGCTTGCTATTTGGACGTGAGGTGCCAAAAATTCGGGCTCACTGCAGCTATTAGCACGTGTATTTTTGATAAAAATAATTTTTTAAAATAATTTTTACTTCAAAATATATTAAAATAATATATATATATATATATATTTTAAATTTTTTTACACTAACACATCAAATTATCTAAAATTATTAAAAAAATAATCTAAAACAAAAAAATCAAAATTTTTTAGAAGCGCAGCTAAGCTGTAAAAATAAATGACTTATTGGTGTTTTTTAGAATTGTTATAACTTTTATAATTATAATTTGAA
>Ga0325403_1001571_pt1 | contig 19181 bp, 14 predicted proteins | sample PopdelMetagenome_19_FD_205665 | JGI IMG/M metagenome (GOLD analysis project Ga0325403, IMG submission 205665) | Populus deltoides microbial communities from Bellville, Georgia, United States - Xylem-PdKOR-R4 | ecosystem: Host-associated > Plants > Phyllosphere > Stem > Wood/Secondary xylem...
GTGTACAGTAACTTTCCTAGGATAACTAGTTCTTTTTCAATTCATGCCTCTATGAACTGCTTAAGGTTGCTCAACCATCCCATGTATTCTCGACTGTCCTTGTTGATCATGTACTCGTGTAAGAAATTGGTAGTGCTGGCCTTTATTCCTCTGATCTCCAAATACTTGTGAAAACCCTTCCTCAGTTTCTCATCAAAATCACTGCAAAAACGAGACAATATTGTTACATAAAAGAATAATATAAACCATCAATCCATTGGCCGTGAATAAGTGGTAGTAAGCTTACTGGAAGTTAGGTCCACCATAAGCCATTTGATCCTCAGAAGTCACAGGACCTATAATTGACATGCTGTCGATTTTTATCTCATCAGCATAAGCAACACAGTTAAACTCTAGACAAGTTCCACACTTTTTAGAGACTGTAACAACTAATGGTATACTAGATTGCACAGGCCGCTGATTATCATCACTGCCATCATCGACATCATTATCCTCCCCAGTAACAACATCAGGCATGTGAACTTCAACTCTCACGAGTTCACCTTCATATTCTCTTGTCAGTATCACAGTTTGCTGCCCAGCGTTGTCATCAATCTTGAAAGGATAGTCCTTTGGAAACTCTTCGACCTACAAAAAAGACAGAGTAAAGGGAAAAGAATATAACACAAACCTGCTACATTATTAATAGCTGCAATTACTCCATAGTAAAACTTTTTTTAGAAAGGCTTCCTGACAAAATAGAACTAAAGTATCCATCACTGATCAAGAAAAATAAACTTTATGCATGACAAAAAGAATTCTGAATTCAACACTCCAATTTACCCTGGCATAACTGATTCTTGCTCTCAATTTCTTGAAAAGGAAATATACAGGGCCTAGGATCGATGTAGTGGTCAGTTAGGAGCTTCAAGCTCTACAGACAGCAAATTGTTATGATTTAAAGTTTTAAACTCTTAAATGAGAAATTATGCACGAAAATATTACTGGCCATGTTCTCTTTTTGGTTAACAACCTGACCAAATAGTATATCTCGCCTAAAAACCAAGTAAAAGAACTTGAAAACCTAGATAGATATTTACTTGAAGACATTACAAGACCACTCCAATTCGATATACAGTATCTCCATAACAATTTCTCATAATCCTGCACAAGGCTCGAATTTCTAGTAAACAATCAAGTTTATATTTGATGAAAAATTAAAGCTCAAACTTAAGTTTCTTCTCTTACATGACATTTCTTTCGAACCAAAAAGATTGGAAGGACAGCTTAGAGCCCTGTACAAGTCGTTGGCAATAAAGAACAAGGAAATCAAAACTATCAATCTCTAGTACAATGCACTATAATCTCTGCAACTCTGCACTGAATCCAGTTTTTTGTTCAATACTACGATTCTTGCAGGCCAGGATCAATAGGAACATTCAAAAGCTGCTATTCTCAACAAAATAATGATTACACAATTGGATAATGAAAAGTAATGTATATAAATTTTTTTTTGCACCTCAGCTCTCAAAATTACTTCTCTAATAATAAAATGGAAACAAAAATTACATATATTTAATGAAAGAAAAACAAACGTGAACAAAACCCATAGAAAAAAGAAAAAAGAATGCCTTACACCATCATGGCCAACGGTTTCCTGGGCAACCTTGATCTCCGATTCAAGAGCTCGAAGAAGCGACTCGTTCGAACTGGGGCTCTGAGTTTCAGTAACCGTAGAGCAAAAGCGTTGCAGAAATGGAACGACAAGAGAGGGATTTTTGCAAGGGAGATTGACTTTGTGTTTCAGGGCGGAGAAGAGGGCAGGGTGGTAATCTCTCTGGCCGACTCGAATGATTCGACTCGCTAGTGGAGCTACAGACGAAGCCGATTTGCGGAGAATTGCAGTGAAAGACATTTTCTTGTTGTGTTGGTAGCAGGGAGATAGCGGAGTGAGCGTTGAGGGTTTAGAGAAAAAAATGCGGGTTTTAGGGTTTTAGAGGTTTAAGTTTTATTTTTATTTTTATTTTTGCATTTTGTAAGAAGTGGCTGGAGACTTGGAGTGGATTATCTGTCGAAAGTGACCGTTGGAGAATGTTACAAGGGATACATTTTAAATTTTTTCTTAAGAAATATATTAAAATAATATTTTTAATATTTAATTTTTATCCATACATCAAAATAATAAAAAATTATATAAACAAAAATTAAACAAAATTTTTTGCAGCAATACCAAACACGCAATAAGTCACATTCAAGCAGTAATTGGTCCTTACATTACCAGGTGAAGTTGATTGTGTCACCTCAAAAAAAACAAATGCCTAGTAAGTTCCTGCTTTCACAGCTGCTAAATTCGGCCGCAGAGTAGCATCATGCTTAGCAAGTTACCTGCTTGCATACACAGATGATAAATGTTAACAACCCTAATATCATAATCGGGTAAAGTATTTATCAGATATGATGGCAAAATGAGTGGCATAGAAGCTTTGCTTTCAGAAATGAGTTGTTAATTGACACGAATGTGTTTTCCTTTGTCCATGGTCTCTGTCTTAAACATGTAGTTAGATTTTGCAATGAGCTCTGGGTTGTAATGGCCATTTCGGTTCGTCAGTAGCCATTTTCAAAGGAGTGGAGTAACTATTCAATCTAATGCCTAGCCTAGCAGGTTTGATGTAAGCCTGCCAAGTAGTTGAGTGCCTTCTTCATCTTCACCCATCCCCATTTCAAGAACATTCTTTTTTTTATCATTCATTTTCTTCCTTTTTCTCCCACTCTGTCTCTCTGCTAGTTAAACATTCAGAACTTGCATGTTTTAGTTTAGTCATGGCTCAAATAAAGGTTAATTTGCTAACAGAAGCTTACTGAAAACTGTTTGATGGTTCAGTAGTAAGAGCAGATAGCAGGCGTATTCGCTACTCAAAAACAGATCAGACTAGACCTGTAATTCTGCCCTTCTCATTTTTTTCTAGCTTTGTTTCCATCTTTAATTTAATACATATACAATGCCTGTTCAATTTTCCTTTGGCGTCATCTTTGTAGTGATCGGTTCCCTTAGTGATTTTTAATCCGAGACTATAGTGCATCATTTCGCAATTAACAACATGTCCTGCTGTGAGCATAAAAGAAAGTTTCAGCATCAAACGAAATTCCACCTGTACAAGAGTTTCCTGCCCGACATTTTCTGAAGCAGTTTTATGCTGTTATGGACTTGCTGCTTATTTTTGTTTTCATCATCTAGAACCCTCTTTTATTTGCTTCCTTCTTTTAAGGATGAATGACAAATAATGTTTTACTTGGAGAGTTGCTAGAATTCTGAATCCAAATTTTGAGCTTTCTACGCGTTTGGAAGTGGTTCAGTTCGAACTAGTTTTCTTTTTCCCTTGTGAAATTATCTCTCAATTCTCTTTTGAAACGGATATGCTCCTGAAAACATAACGGTTGTAATTGATATTCAAAGTTTTTAGAAATCTACAATGCAGCGAAAATATTTTACGATCCGCAGCAGCGCAGTTTGGAATCCGTATCATTTTTACCCACGTCATAGCATTCACAAATCGCATCTATGGATCAGTTTGTTGCTTGGCGCGATGAAACAATTTTACTTTGTGGTGTTGTCCCGACACTGATTGAATTTTTTATGCTTTGCTTTTTTGGTTCATGAGCCGAAAGATGAATATCATAACCCATCCCACGAAAGAGAGAGCGTGAACCTTAACAAGCACAGTCAAATCATGGATCTGCTTGCGTTTTAAAAACTTTTAAAAGAAAATTTATTAATTATTTATTTATTTTAAATTATTTTTTAATATTTTCAGATTATTTTAATTCGTTAATATTAAAAATAATTTTTTAAAAACAATAAAACAATTATCACACTCAAAAACACCCCTTTAAAACTCTCTACAGCAACTTTGGTTTGGTCCTTTTCAAGCAAGGGCTTCCTACTTATTACAACAGCTGAATTGAAAGCATCTTTGCCCTCGCCTCCTCTCTCCTGGAAAGGTCAATCAAGGTTCAAGGGTCGTTCTATGCTTCTGCTAGCCAATAAAGATCGCAATTTTTTAGAAGATAACAGCGAAATTTATCTGGTACATTTAACATGACACAACAGTTTACCTCAAAATCCAGCACTGACTCATTTAGAAGGTAACCACAAAAATGGAAAACCATTTGCTTGTCATTTTCATATTGCTGGTGTCCGACCAGCCTTGTTGATAACAATATGCAATAAACTACATCAAATCAATCCAAACCATAATTGCAAATAGCGACACGCTAATAAGCACTAATTATAGCATTTCAATCAGCTTTTTGGCGGAGTCGTACACCAGAAAGATACATGGCATGATCTCTCTATTGAAATTGTTGGATGATGAGGTTTTTACAATAAGCTTCTTAAAGATTTCCACTAGCATAACAATTCTCAATGTCTTTGTTCGTTGAGCATTTAGTTTAAAATTTATGCTTCAATGAACTGCTTAAGATTGCTCAACCATCCCATGTATTCTCGACTGTCCTTGCTGATCATGTACTCGTGTAAGAAATTGGTGGTGCTGGCCTTTATTCCCCTGATCTCTAGATACTTGTGAAAACCTTTCTTCAGGTTCTCATCCAAATCACTGCAGAAACGAGACACTATTGTTACTTAACAGAATAATGTAAACCATCAAACCACTGGCCATGAATAAGTGGTAGTAAGCTTACTGAAAGTTAGGTCCATCAAAGGCCATTTCATCTTCAGAAGTTTCAGGAGCTCCAATTGAGATGCTGTCGATTGTTATCTCATCAGCATAAGCAACACAGTTAAACTGTAGACAAGTTCCGCTCTTCTTGGAGACTGTAACAACTAATGGTATGCTAGATTGCACAGGCTGCTCCTTATCATCATCAACATCATTTTCCTCCCCGGTAACAAAATCAGGCATGTGAACTTCAACTTTCACAAGTTCACCTTCATATTCTCTTGTCAGTATCACAGTTTGCTGCCCAGCATTGTCATCAATCTTGAAAGGGAAGTCCTTTGGAATCTCTTCGACCTACAAAAAAGACAGAGTAAAGGGAAGGGATAACACAAACCTGCTACAGTGTTCCTTAATAGTTGTAATTACTCTACAGTAAAACTTGTTTTAGAAAGGCTTCCTGAAAAAATTGGACTGAGTATCCATCACTGCCGAAGAAAATTACATTTTATGCATGGCAAAAAGAATTCTGAATTCAAAACTCCAGTTTACCCTGGTGTAACTGATTCATGTTCTCAATTTCTTGAATAGGAAATATACAGGGCCTAGGATCGATGTAGTGGTAAGTTAGGAGCTTCAAGCTCTACAGACAGCAAATTGTTATGATTTAAAGTTTTAGACTCTTAAATGAGAAATTATGCACGAAAATACTAATGGCCATGTTCTCTTTTCGGCTAACAACCTGACCAGATAGTAAATCTCGCCTAAAAAACAAGTAAAAGAACTTGAAAACCTAGATAGATATTTACTTGAAGACAATACAAGACCACTCAAATTCGATATACAGTATCTCGAAGCCTGTGGGAAGCTCCAATTTCTAGTAAAACAATCAAGTTTTCATTTGATGAAAAATTAAAGCACAAACTTAAGTTATCTTCTCTTCCATGAGATTTCTTTGTAACCAAACAGATTAGAAGGGACCCCTTGGAGCACAGTACAAGTCGTTGGCAATAGAGAACAAGGAAATCAAAACTATTAATCTCTAGTACAACACACTATAATCTCTGCAACTCTGCACTGAATCCACATTTTTTTTCAATACTACGGTTTTTGCAAGCCAGGATCAACAGTAACATTCAAAATCTGCTTTTCTCAACAAAATAACGATTGCACAATTGGAAAATTAAAAGGAATGTATATAAACTTTTTTGTGCACCGCACCTCTAAATTTAGAGTTAAAATTCTTCTCTAGTTATAAGATGGAAACAAAAAATACATATATCTAATGAAAGAAAAGCAAACGTGAAAAAAACCGTAAAGAGAAAAGTAAAAAGAAAAAAGAAAGCCTTACACGATCATTGTCATCGTTTTCCTGGGCATCCTTGATTTCCGATTCAATAACTCGAAGAAGCGATTCGGTTGAACTGGGCCTCGGAGTTTCAGTAGCCGCAGAACAATAACGTTGCAGAAATGGAACGAAGAAGGGACTTTTCCGAGGGAGATTGACTTGGCGTTTCAGTGCAGAGAAGAGTGCAGAGTGGTAATCTCTCTGGCCGACTCGAACGAGTCGGGACGCTAGTGGTGTTGCAGCGGAAGCCGATTTGCGGAGAATTGCAGTGAAAGACATTTTCGTGTTGTGTTGGTAGCGGGGAGATAGCGAAGGGAGTGTTGAGGGTTTAGACTTCAGAGAATAAAAGGGGGGAATTTTAGGGTTTTGGGGGGTTTACGTTTTGGTCCCTGTGGTCTTGATTTTCTGTGTATTTGTCCCTGGCACAAAACAAACATGAAGTCTCCTGTTATTTTTCTCTTGTTTTCTTGTTGGAGTGTATTTTTAAGACAATGTATGTATTAGAGAATATATTTCTTTATTCTTCAAGGCTTGATTTGGTTAGTGAATAATTTTGTATAAAAAGAATTTACTGTTAATTTATTGCTTCAAGGTTCCATAGACGACTTTCTCTAAATTGCTTGATATTGTGAGGAGATATGGTTAAAATTATATTTTATTTTAGTTATAATTTTAATTGTTATTTTTTAAAAAATATTTTTGATATTAGCATATCAAACAATTTAAAAACATTAAAAAAATATTATTTTAAACAAAAAATAAATTTTTAAATTTTTAAAAATACAATTGCACCGTGTTTCCAAACAGTCTCTTAGTAGTCTTATCCAAGTAATAGAATTTTTTTTAACTTTTTTTTATTTATCAATTTTATTAATATAAAAACTACAAATATTTAGCATCTGTTTCCAGTATGACTGGCCGCATATTTGCTAATATTTTTGCTTTAAATTATTATTTTTTATAATTTTATACGTGAAGATATTAAAAATAAAATTTTAAAAATTAATAAAAAAATATTATATTTAAAATAAAAATCATAATGAAAAACATCGCTACTCAAATATTAAAAACTACCTTACAAGGATGCTCGAGAATACCAATGGTGTAAGATGGATTTTAAAACAGTAAATAACATTTTGAATGATAAAGAGAACTCTGTTATTTTTAAATTTAGAACGATTACATCTCACGCATATACAGAGGAATTTGAGTCGTCCAGATGAACGAGAATGGGCCGCCAACTACCAGCCTTGTTGATTGAAGTTACAAAACTATTAAACACCACCAACCTCATCCATCTACATAGAAATACCAAGTATTATTCAAAGGGAGAAAAATCTAGATGAACAAGGAGAATAAACAGCAGCTCGTGACAACGATTTAAATTTAGAATTTAGATCTACAACACAAAACAAAAGGAACAAATAATCCAAAACGAAGAAGAGGCAGAAGCTGCCGCCGATAGCAGCAGCTAAATGTCTGCTTTAAAAAGATTCAATCCAGTTATCATTTTGGATTAAGCCCAGCAAACCACCACCTCACTACACCAGGGACCCACAAACCACATCAGGGTACGGGCCTAAAACCAAGATCAATCTGAATACACCATTTTCATAAGCTTGGTCCAGAACAGATGCCATCTCTAAATTATTTATTTATTTTTATAATGACCAGTGTTTGTTTACTTTACTTTCATCTAAAAAAGGGAAAAAAACAAAAGTAACAAGAACTGAGGGAACCCCGTAAGCCACTAGTTAAGAAGTAACTATCAATGTTAGTATGTTTTTATTAAAAGTATTGCAAAACATTCCACTACGAGTAAAGATCCTTAACCGCAAGCCAAAATCAAAATCCGTGAAAAAGCAAATCCTGGTCCCTTGCCACTAACTCCTTTTCTATAGCTTCACGGTAAAGAGCAGTAGCTCACCAGCTGTTGTTGGCTGCTGCATTCACAAGGAATATTCTTCAATTCGATCAAAAAGACCATCTAATAATCTTAATACTCACAACTATCAACAGGGCCAGAAAATTTCTCTGTTTTTTTTTTTTTTCTAGGAAAGGGTCTCTACTCATCGAGGGAAAGGGCAAGAAAGTTTCTTTCTTTAAGGGAGATATGAAGGAGATGTTTGGGGGTCCAGGGAAACTGAGTGGCTTGGGATTGAGAGTAGGACAGTTTGTATTTGCAGCTGCTTCAATCGTGGTCATGGTCTCTGCTCGTGGCTTCTTTAACGCTACTGCTTTCTGGTAATTTTTCATCGGGCGTTTATCTTCTCTCTTTTGTATTATTATTATTTTCTTGCTGTTGGTCCTTCTTTATGGATCGTTATCTGCTGAACATGTATTAGTTGGGAGATTGATGATGGTCTAGCTTTCATTGGTCCGCTGGAAGTGGCCCATTTCATTTGTCAAAATCAGTTATTTCTTGTGTTATTATAGTTAATGGTATTTTTAGAATGTTCACCTCTATGTTTTCCTAAATATCTCTTGAGTAATATTTTTAGAACGGTTCCCTTCTTTTAGTGATTGGGGTAAAATTTTGGCCGTGGCGCCTTTTGCTTCAACCAGAGGAGAAATTTGGTCAAAGGACCAAAAGGAGGGAGAAACATCCCCTCCACCAATTATATTAAAGTGGGTGGTTTACAGTAATTATAGTTATTGGTGTTTTTAGCTTCATTTTTTACTAAGCTTTTGCTGAGACATTCACATAGTGAGTTTACATCATCTGGGTTTTCTGGTGATTGGAATAAAACTTTGGGGCTAGTTTCTAATTGTAACAGTCTCATAGTTAGGAAACAGTGGTGTAGTGTCTTTGCTTCAATCAACAGAGAAACTTAGAGTAGAAAGAGGGAGAACCCATGATGTTTGGGTGGAAATTCCTTTAAATGAGTAAAAAGGAATTGGCTGCCTGTAATTTGTTTCTATTGTTCAAGTCTACCAACTGGACACATAATGTTTGAACTGTGAGCATTGATCACGATTGTGGCATATAATACTGGAATCGAACCCTTGCGTTGAGGATCATGTACCCAAATTAAGCTCTCACAACAATGGAAGAGGAGGTTGTTTTGTGTTTATACCATTCTAGAAATTCCCAAAGTATGAATAATGACTGATCCATAAGGTGCTCAATTCCTACCGTAGTCTTCAGTTACCCACAGATTATGGAAAGATGAAGCACAAAGTACTTTTCAACTTCATGTACTTGCGTGTATGAACTTTTAAACAGCCTTTGAAAGAGGCCCCTTCCAATAGACACCTTTTAATTACAGGAGAAAGATGGCCTTACCCTTGTGGATCTGTTGCTACACCAGGAGGGCACGGGCGTGCAGTACTTGAAATGTTTTCATTTTTCAATTTGTATCACCCCTGTTAAAAGACATTTTATTTCAACCACTACAGTTATTGCCACAGATGTAGAGTGATTGTGCCAGCCTAAAAGGTATTGCTTAAATCTTATAGAAGTCTGCTTCTAGCATTGCATCTGATCAATCCAAATGGACTCAAAATGAAGTAATGCAGCCTGGCAAGCTTAATAACTTGTGGCAACCCATTTGTAGGCCAGACAATTACATCAAAGCCACACTATTTGACTACTTTGCATGTCATTGGGAGATATTCGTAACAATGTCCTAAGGCATCACAAAAAAGTAGGGTGAAGGTACAATGGATGAGCAAGGGAGGATAAAGATCTCTTCATCTAGCAAACCCAACCAAGCACAATTTGTAGAAACATTTTTGGCATTTTGCTGTAGCTGATGACTGTACTTCCAAACTGAATCTCTTACGAGAACATCATCTTGTGTTGGTTTGTTCCACTTACTTTGGACTCCAAGAACATAAGAAACGCCTTCCCCCTTATAATAGCGATGATAACTGCACCTAGAATTGGCAGCATTTCAATCAAGTCAACTGGATTTTGTTTCAACCAGTGGAGCAGTTAAAGTGGTGGTCGTTTGATGGACAGGAAATCAATATGAGTGATGTTAGTGTCTGCCCTATGTCATTCTGCATTCTAGAGTTAGGAGGTGAAGGGAAACAATCCTTTTCTTTGGGTTTATGTGCCAGTTTAGCTGGTTATTTTACTCTCCTCTCTTTAACTAACCTTGCCACAGTTTTTATGTTTTTCAAGTTACCCAACCTTGTTGTATGTTTCCAGGAAACACCAACATTTCATATTCATGAGCACTGTAATAATATGACTTCAAGATTCTTTTTAAAGAGTTTGATGTGTGTGTGACTGCATTTGAATATGTGCATGTTGGCGCAAGCATGTGTTTGAAATTTCATTGAAAGTGGTCTCAGCTGCTTATATTATGCTTCATCTTACTATTCGATGGATCTTCTGTTGTATGGTTTTAGCAATCCATCCTTTTACATTCTTGTACTTCCACAATTTTGACTTTGTGTTTTGAATTCAGCTATTTGATTGCATCAATGGGGCTTCAGCTCCTTTGGAGTTTTGGACTTGCGTGCCTTGATCTGCACGCTTTGAGATCTAAGAAAAACTTGCAGAATCCTGTCTTAGTGAGCTTATTTGTTGTTGGTGATTGGGTAACTATCTTCTCTCCCCTACTTGTGTTAAATTGTAATTTTTACAGATGTGTTTGTGGCATGGTAAGAGAGATTAAATATGACATTTGGCACAGCGCAGCCAGATTTTCACACACCAGTAGTACGGTTTCTTAGGTCCCTTTGCACTTGCTTTTTTTGCTCATTGCTTAGCCAATAAAAATATGAACAGCGTTGGTCAATTCTTTGAAGATATGATGGTGGGAAGATTCTGAAAATATTTGCAAAATCCCCTAGTTGTTTCACTTAATATCGGAATGGCAGCAATATCCTTTTCTCTTCATCCTTCCCTTGTTTCATCGTGCTTCTCTCATTTACTTCACCCTCTTCCTCACTGTGCTGTCTTGCAGACATGCAAGTTCCATATACCCATCTTTAACAGTGTATGCTCACTTAGTTGACAGTATATGCTGTCGCGGAGCTAGATTTTTTATTCAAGTTACCATTCTCCCTGTTTTGTTTCTTATGAGATCTAGGTCTGGTGACTTCATCTTGCAGAATCGAGTAAACAACGATGTAACTTTTAGTTAAAAATTTGCAGGTGACATCCATTCTATCACTTGCTGCTGCATGTGCAGCAGCTGGAGTCACCGTGCTGTTTGCAAGAGACTTGCATTACTGCAGAGCACCATACAATTTCCCATGCAGCAGGTTCCAAATCTCCATTGCTTTGGCATTTATCTCGTGGTTTCTCCTTGCCATATCTTCTCATGTTATGTTTTGGCTGTTGGCCGCAGTATGAATTAAGCAATAACAACCCCGCAGAGTCCTTTATCTTTACTTGCCCTGTAAATATTGTTACCGGTGAAGGGAGCATTTCCATTTTTCTTGGAAATGTCAAAGGTATCCCATTTCAGCAGCATGCCTCTTTGTCCAGCTCATAGGTTCATTGCTATCTTATGTTGTAACATCTTGGTTTTTGAAGTTAGAAGTTTGAGAAAGACAAAAAATCTGAAGGGAAATATCATGTCATTTCACACCATTCTCTTACCTTGTATGGATGAAAGTAAAACAGCTGGATGTTGCTGCTTCTAGTCAACGAGAAAAAAAGATTTTCGTCCCTGTTACTAAAATAAATGGATGCATGATTAGATAGGTATCCTTGGAGTAAAGAATTCTGGGCGGGTCATTCCCGTGATCGGCAAAACATATGGCATCTTACCAGTTAGGCTAATCACACTAATGGAACAACTTTCCAAGAAATATACAAAACCCGCTTCCATTTTCTTAGTTTAAGCTTTGCAGACTTGGGAGTTGTTATGCTTGATGAGGTAACATGTCCAATATTCTCTGGGACAAGTATTTGTCTGTTTATGAACGCAGCGATTAAGATCTAGCAGGATTTCACGTTATAGGAGTGTTCGGAGCTGTGGATGGCACAGCGCAGTCAAAACATTGCAGGTCTAAAATTTATTTATTTTATTTAAAATTAATTATTTTAGTATTTTTAAGTTGTTTTAATGTTTTAATATTAAAAAACAATTTAAAATGCATATAATCTCACTCTCACCCACTCAATTGGCATATTTTTCAAACCGAGTAGTTTTGTAGCTATTAGACGAGCACGTCTGCTCTATAGTCTGTACAATTGGCTTTAAAATATTATATGTAATTTATATGCCCCGTCACAGTCGGGATGCCGTTCATATCTCTGAAAGCAACAATTCAACCAGACACATTTCATAAAGATTTTCGGTTTGCCTATGTCACCTCTAAACTGAAAGCAAAATTGAACGAGAGAAATCCTCTTCTTGCCAGCTGCTTAAATATTGGGAAAATGGAGGATCTACGAGGAAAATTGTTGAATTGTTTGAAGAAAATGTTAAAACTCAAAGCAAAAGCAATCTATTTACCATTTCTTGACCTCAAGATTTTATCTGTCAAACATCATTTCCCAGCTACCTTGCACAGTTGGACATTAATCTAGTTTGGATTTTAGAATCCGGACATGGGACAGAATGATGTCAGACGCTGCACATGTTTTATTTTTTAAGCACGTCTAAAGCAATTGTTGAGATTGCAATATTTCACCTTCCATTTGTATTTTTCCCTTTGAGAATTCATGTTTGCAGACGTGGTCAGGTACGGCTTCACATGGTAGGCCAGGCCCCTCACTCTCTCTCAGCAGTATCATCTAGAGAATCCATGCTCCCTCCAAATTATGACTATCGGATTAGACTTGAGGTGTTTAATTGGAACAGTTTCGCCAAGTGCTTCCATAGAAAATGCCCTTCTTTTCTTGTCTGCTCTTGACATAAAAGTTACAATACTCGAATCACAATTGCCACCAAACGTGGCATGATTATAGCAGGGATCCACATAATTATCTTTAATTGATGGCCGATGGGATATTCCCAATACACAGCACCCAGCGACACCCAACTCCCTTTCACTTGTGCAAGGACCCTTGACAGCCATTATTTTGAGCCCACTGTGCCTTTTTCGGAGTTCTTTTTTCCACAAGGGACCACCATTGTAATCAGTTTGGGACCTTGATGGTAACTCTCAGTATCTTCGTAATCATCTTGCTTTGCTGTCCTATGCTGATGGCCATATCTTCAACTTTTATGTCGTCTCTGATTACAAGAAGATTACCACTTAAAAAATACAGAAATCTGCGTTGGGTACTGTTGAAAGCACCCATCCTTAAATATGATGGTTCACCGTCTATAACAGGATAAGGCAGCTTATGAAGGATATTTCCTACAAAAATAGATTTAAAATTTCCTCGCAAAGGCATCAGGCATGCCAAGCCCAATAATGCAAGCATTTCAGCACATCTAGTAGCATTGTCGATTTGTTTCTTTCCCAGGGTGTACCTGCAGTATCTTTTGAGTAAAGAGATTGATTAGACAATGTGTAGGAATCCACTCAGAGGTGAAAACGTTTATCATGAAAGTTTCTGTACCACCCATAAACAGATAATAAAAAATTAAAAAAATCATAAGCTGTCTGCTACCGACACTTGATTAACAAAGCAAAGAAATTTACTGTTGATAAATTACACTACTCTGCGAAACTGAGATTTCAATTTTACAATGTTGTTGTGGTTACATGAGACCTTATTTTTATCTACAGTACAAAGTTACAATTCTCACTCCATTTTCACATTTATGACACGCCTACTCTTCAGCATTCTTACTCGAATTCAAACTCATAGAAACTCATAAAAGATAAAGGAAAAGAACGATAACGTTTCCAAACGCAATAACTCATAACCCCCGGAAGGGTCTAAACATAGTCTGCAAATCTCAAACACAAACCTTCACATAACTATCTCTGGCTTCAAAATGCTTGATTTGATCTCTTTGTGGGGTAAAACCACACCTCCGTTGCTGTAAATTTCATCACAAACATGGACATCTTCTCCGAGGATTGTTAAGTTCTCTACACGGGCCCATTGCCCAACGGTGGAGTGCCATCCGATGATACTGCTAGATATGCAAGCATGCTTCTTGATGCGAACTCCACGCATCACAGAGCAACGAGAGAGTCTAACTCCAGACTCAACAATGCATCCTGGTCCTATTGCAACATCAGGTCCAATCAAACAACCCTCTCCAATCTTGGCAGTCTCATCCACCAAAACATTTCCCACAATATGGGGACCATTGGCCAACTTAGATGAGGAATTTTTTCGAAGGGAATCTAGATAGAGTCTTAGGCCAGTAATATAGTCTCTTGGTTGTCCAATGTCCATCCAAAATCCTGGAAGCACCATTGCGTAGAGCTTGTCCTCCGCTGCAATTTTCGGGAAGACCTCTTTCTCAATTGAGGTGGGCCTCAGTTCAATTCTATCAAGAACAGATGGGTTCAACAGATAAATTCCGGCATTGATTTTGTTACCAACAAATATTTTTGGTTTTTCCACAAATCTCTCAACTTTTCCCGTGGATTCTTCCGTAACCACAACACCATACTTTGATGGTTCATCCACCTACAGTACAAGGCAAAATGATTTTCAACACTGTCAAGATTATTAGTTTGGAAATATCTCCAAGGAAAACTAAGAAGGATAAACTAATAACTAGTAGAGTGGAAGGGTTACCTTGGTCACCATTATGGAAGCCTCCCCGCCATGGACTTTATGGAATTCTATCATTTGTTTGAGTGGGTATTCGCTGATAACATCACTATTGAGAACAAAAAATGGTTCACCAGAACCATCGATTAACTTGTCTCTTGCCAGTGCCAAAGGACCAGCAGTGCCAAGTGGCTCAGTCTCTTGTGAGCACGTGATCTTAATCTCAAGCTTTGTCTCAAAATCCTTCAGGAAGTTCAACATCACCTGCAGGAAAGGCACAAGCGTGAGCAGCTATCAAGCCTCAATTGGAACAGTCTGTAAATTATTAATAAAAGTTGATGGTGATAAAAAAGGGGTGAGAGGTGAAGCTGCTTGTCCTTGCCTCAGGTTGGTAGTTGATAGCCAAAACAACTTCAGTCACTCCAATAGCCTTGAGAGCCTCTATCTGCAAACAATTCAAAGTTCAATAAGTGGGATATAACACAGGCAATACCAATTGGAAAGTCAGGTTTGTAAATTTAGAAAATGATCTTGACAGTAACAGGGCGTGGAATTATTACTGCCCATTATACATGGGCAAGTGTTTGATTTTTTTAACACCTAGGATTTAAAACAAGCTGTCCCTTGATCATGAAAGTCAGCAGATTATATCAAGTTATTGCAAAGAGGAAACAGTTAACCAGAAAGACAGCATCCATCACGAGTCCAATTACGCATGTGTCAACAAAGGCAATGCTCAAAAACTTATACCTGATGCAGGATCATAGGTTTGTTGGCAAATTCAACAAGTGGTTTAGGGACACTGAGAGTCAACGGCCTCAACCGTGTTCCAAACCCTCCAACAAGGATCAGTGCCTTCATTCTGATATGCCCCCTGCTTTTCCTGCAAATTACACTGTCAGAAACTAAGCCGCAATATAACCAAGAGTAGCAGAATACAATCTAAGCCTGTTCTTTAACTAGTGCTATGGCAAAACTGTGAAACCTGACAAATAGGAACTAAATTAAGCTTGATGCAAATTCATCCAAGCAGAAAGAGTTAGACACACCGGTTCATCACAACAGTCAGAGAGGACAAAACCTGAAATTTAAAGCAGAGCACATGGGACGCAACCAAAACTTTAAACACAAGTCATAAGATAAATCAGAACGCTTGAAAGAGTAATGCAAATCTGTCCAAATGAATTACCTGGTATTAGCAAACAACAACTTCCAGCTATGCCACAGGTTGGAAATTTTAATGAGAACGACAAAATTGGTTTTATTTGGTCATCAGTTACTCCATATAAGACATGGAAACTAAGCCAAAATCCAATAGACAAATATAAACATCTCTGCATGAACAAGCAAATGAAGAAATTTTAAGCTCTTTATCCATCTCCCCAGAGAAAAGATGCCTCAAGGCACTCAACTAAATAAAAAATTTCCTTTTGTAACTTCCACATTTGCAAAAACAATTGCTTAGTCATGAACAGCATGCTCAAAAGAACTAGAAGCAACATCTTCCTAGCCAAATACATTAAAAAGATCACATTACACAGAGCACAGCTTAAAGTCAAATGCATTCCAACAAACAGAGCTGCCCAGGTATATTATTGTTTTTCCATTTCACCTGCTTTTGTGTGATAAGAAGAAAGAGCCACCACATTCTGTAATTTAATGCATTGCCACCATAAGGAGAAAAAAGGATGAATTTAAAATGAATACATAAGGATGAGAAGCCTGGTGGATTCTTTCATTTACTCAAACACCCAAGGAAGAAAAAAACATTTTGGTCCCTTATCGGACATGAAAGGCCACAATGATGGATTTGTTTCCTCCACAACTAAGGACAATTTGCAAACTTAGGGCATAAAACTCCAGAAAATCATACCCGACAAAGGCAATCTCTACCGACTGCAAAATTGAATTGCAACTGAATTCAACTAAAACAAGATCTTAACATTCTAATAATGAAAAGCCCTCAAAAAGAAAAAAAACTTCTTTCAACATTCTAAGTGGTTTGTTTTTGTGGTCAAAATTACATTTAATTGCGTTTTAAAAGTGTATTAGATGTGAAAAAATATCAAATTAATATTTTTTAATTTTTTGATGATTTGATATACTGGTATTAAAATATATATATATATATATATATATATATATTAATGCATTTTCAAATAAAAAATACTTTTAAAAAGCAACATACACCGCAACACAATACCAAATCATCGAGCAGTCGGGTAAAAAGTAAACTACAACGTTCAATCATTTGGCCGGAAAAGGAAAAAAAGAAATGTCAGCAGGGGTCATGATGTCAAAAAGACAAAATCTTTCAACATGATTGTCTGTGATCGAAGTGAATTTGACATATAAAACTGATCATTCGCATTAAATAGTTAAAAAAATGAAGGCAGTTACACTGAAACAACAAATCTTAATTTAATATAAACTCAAGTAATATATATACAAAAGATCTAATAAAAGGACTCTAATCTAATACCCTAATCACTCATGAAAATGGCCTTAAAATCTCGTTCAAAAATCCAATAAAGCCACAAAAATCATAATTGCAAGTACACCAAAACAATAAATAAGGATAGAGATTATAAAATAAAAGAAAGTCAAATTCTAGTCAAAACATTGTCCACACTGCTTCATTTCATCAGAGATCCACGGAGAACCACACCAGACTTAGACGAAACCATAAAGTCTCAAAACGCAGAGACAAAACAGTACAGCGATTACCTTTAGTCTGACAAGATCCAGAATCCGATTCAGGAGAGCACGAACAGGTTTCCAAGCGAGTCAGAATGGCGGGGGCTGAGTCGCCTCGGAGAGGTTCTGGCTCCCTCGCACACTACTTTTAACGGTAGGCGACAAGGATCTCTCGAAGGCTTAGCTGTACAAAATGTTGCTCGTTTGATGGGTTATTTATACACGCAAAAAAAAAAAAAGACGAAGAGAGAGAGAGAGAGAGAGGAGATTGGGAATTGGCGGATTTGAAATTAATTATTTATTTCATTTTAACCAAGGAACTTTCCTCTCAAGAAAAAATACTGGGAGCTGAGTTTTTAATTTGGTGGAAGTTTCGGGGTTGTTTCAAATTTTGGCATTTTTATGTTGTGGATAAAAATGTACTATACGTCTATTTCTGGTATTTACACTGGTACTATAAATAATAAGTGGGGTCGAGTTTCTTTTGATACACCACGCCAATAGAGGAAGAAGAGATAAGAGGATGTGATAAATGGGTGTGGTTATGGTAATGTCACCGTCGTGTATTTAGTGCTGATTTGCAATTCTTGACCATGATAATGGATGACAAATAATAAATTATATGAACTTAATATTAAAACTATTTTTTATAAAATATTTATCTAGCTCTTTTTAAAAAAAAATTGAAAAAATAAGATGAAAATACTAGGGGTAATATATGAAATAAAATTATATGAATTTTATCTTTTCTAAATACATGAATTTAATTTTTTTTCAATTGAATTCATAGTAAACACTATAATTAAATTTAATTACAGTTAAAAATTGATTTTCAAATAACATGTGAAGGAAAACAAGAGTGAAAGAAAGGCTAAAGTGCAACCATGCATGAGACGGTGGAAAACTTTACATATATGCGCGCGTGTTTAAAGCAAGATTAAACTAGCATTTTAGATTTTTGGATTTTATTAAACCTAATAATCTAAATAATTAATATTTATATTCTAAAATCCATAAGTTAGAAATCCACAAAGAATAACACCTCGCATATAAAATAAGTATCATATTCTAATTAAGAGTGTATTGATGTTTATTAAAGTGATTTTTAATTAAAAATATTAAATTAATATTTTTTATATATTTTTTCATGATTTTAATATAATGATGTTTAAAATAATAAAATATTATTATTTTAATACATTCTCTATTAAAAATTAACTTTATAAAAATATATATCATTGCATTATCAGACACCAATTAAATAGACTGGGAAAACTTTTTTATTTCACCAGACAAATCCTTATTTTATTACCAATGGCCCACTTTTTGGAAAGAAAAAAACGTGAGAAAACACGTTAAATTACAGAAATCAAGATTCGATCCTAAACCCACAAAACGAAGCACAAATGCAATCGCACCTAACACCATACTCATCATTAATATGCTGTTAAAAATATTTAATCAAGGGAAAACAGTACCTATTCGAAATTCATACCTTGTAAAAAATTTCTGAGCGTGGGCAGGTGCCCCGCCGCTGCCCACGTGCTGCCCTCGCCCCCGGTCAGATGTAACATGACCGCGCCATGGAATCCGTGGGTTTGGACTAGACCACTGGATTGCTAATTTATCAACAGACCCGTTCCTAATTTCTTACACAAAGTCTCGACTCCAACGACCTCTAATTTGCGCGCGTTGACCCTTTGCACGGTGTCACCTTTGACAACGTGGCAATCTAGAGTTCGTTATGTTGTTAATTTCCAGAAATTGGGAGGCTTAAAGTTATACACATATGGCGTCGTCGGCGTCGTCTTCTTCTTCCTGGATCTTGAAGTCAGGATTATGTTTTCTTTTTGTGAAATGACCTAAAGTTAGAAAATATAATTTTTTT
>Ga0325403_1001572_pt1 | contig 19179 bp, 9 predicted proteins | sample PopdelMetagenome_19_FD_205665 | JGI IMG/M metagenome (GOLD analysis project Ga0325403, IMG submission 205665) | Populus deltoides microbial communities from Bellville, Georgia, United States - Xylem-PdKOR-R4 | ecosystem: Host-associated > Plants > Phyllosphere > Stem > Wood/Secondary xylem...
TCCGAATAAGAAGATTCGGAAACCTTATACTATTACCAAGTCTAGAGAGAGCTGGACTGAACAAGAGCACGACAAGTTTCTAGAAGCTCTCCAATTGTAAGTATCAGTGTACATCTACTTTCTTCTTTTTTGTCTTAATTTTTATTATTGGGTGGTGGTTTTTAGTTTTTATGTTTTGCTTGGTTGCAAGAAAAGACATTTTGTATTTAGTTTCACCTAATTGGTCAGCTAAATGAGAGAAATTGAACAAAAAATTATAAAGGATTTTTCAGTTTGGCATTGATGATTGGCATGGCAATTCGGGGTTTTAATTATTATTATTATTATTATTATTATTATTATTATTATTATTATTATTATTTTGCATTTTAATTATAGTTTGGATTTTGAATTTGGGACATTAGTGATTAATTAAACGAGAGAATTTGAATAACAAAATGAGGGAATTAAGGGTACTTGAACTTGGGGTTACTGATGAGTTTGCTTTCTGGTGTAAACTTGTGTAGTTGTGTTAATGAAAGCTTATATATATATATATATATATATAATTTTAATTTGGTTTTTGAAATGGGAGCTTTAGTATTTGATGCAGAAGTGGGAAGATTGTTGATTGCTGAAGAAATACGGGGGGAGAGAGATTTTGAATCTTACTACTTGTTTTGGTAAAAATGTTATTTTATGTTCTGATAATAAAAACAATTCAATTTATCACGTTCATCAAGCTCTGACCAGAAAAACCTAACATTGAAAGCTTCTAAACTTTTGTTTCGGTCTTAATAACTTAAATATTGTTATATTCAGTTAGGTGACTATGTGATAAAACTTTCTATGAGATTATCTATGTCACTATAATTCAAGCTTTCTGATTTGTCTGTTAACAAACCATGCGTCCTAACCTAAAATTCTTTTGGTTACAGATTTGATCGTGATTGGAAGAAGATTGAAGCATTTGTTGGGTCAAAGACTGTCATACAGGTATCTTAAATAGTCAAATCTATCTTCTTTAAGTGGCAGGTTAAATCACTCTTTGGGTTTGATGTTCTTCCATCCTATCTTCATTTTCCAACTGATATATTTTGCTATATATGCTTATGAGGTTACATTGCATAGTCAGACTTGATCACTTGAACAAATTTGTTAGTGAAAGGCATAACACCTATCTATTGCGTACAGGTTAAAGCTCTGAAACGGTAAATATATTTTCGTTGTAATGATTACAGTTGATCAAAGAAATGATGAAACCACCTATTTATGAGAGTAATTTAGAGATTTCCTTATGATGTGGTATATTGATTCACTACTCCCAAGACCATAAACTCAAACATTTTGAGGGAGTTTTGGCCTCCTGGCATGTGTCAGGTGTTTTCTCATGCTTTTGTGTGTCTGTCTGGGTGTATTTCAATTCAGTCACAGACTCGCAGCTATTCGTGAACCACATGTCCACCATCAAAATGTTTTTGCATGTAAAATTTAATGGATGTTCTTGGCAGATACGGAGCCATGCGCAGAAGTACTTTCTGAAGGTTCAGAAGAGTGGAACAAGCGAACATGTACCTCCACCTCGGCCAAAGAGAAAGGCAGCTCATCCTTACCCTCAAAAGGCTCCTAAAAGTGGTTAGTATGTTCAAACTTTGTGTTAATATTTTGAGAAGGCGAGAGGAGGATGTGGATTGAATTCTTCTAATTCTGGATTAATCTTTGTTTGTTTGTGTATCTCTAACAGCTGCAGTTGCATCCCAAGTGACTGGGTCATTTCAATCTTCATCTGCTTTGCTTGAACCTGGATATCTCTACAGGCCTGATTCAACATCAGTTCTTGGAAATCCAATTACAAGTGGAGCTTTATGTACCTGGAGTTTTAACTCTGTACCACCAGTCAGCATGTCACAGATGACTAATGGTATCTTTTTTTTCTTCTAAGCTCCCCTCATCCTCTTTTCTTTTCTTTTCTTCTTCAAGAGCTACAGTTATTATAGTAAATTATGTGTGTATTCTCAGATGATGCGGGATTGGCTGGGCCAACAATTGCAAATAAATGTTGCTACAGTAGCAGTAATGAAAGCGCCTCGAGGACTTGGCAAACTGGCAAAATAATTGATAAACGGGCTCAGGGCAAGCCAGAAAGAGGTCAGTACCATGCTTCTTATTTGAAGTTGAGATACAGATGTAGCTGAAAAATGATGGGCTTTTTTCCTTCTTAAAACCTTTTGGCTTTCCAAGTCACAACTCACGAACCAAGTGCATAAGCTTTAATCATGCTTTTGTGTCTGTTCCACATGAACACTGGACTTCTTCTCTCCTCTTTCAGACTTCTAGTGGTATTCTAATGACGTGTCTTGGTCATCAAGTCAGTGTTGATAGCATTCTAGCTGTGTTTTAGTGCAGCGAAAAGGAAGTTGCATTTGGGATTTGTTGATGGTTTGGTAATTTCAGTCTCAAAAAATGGTTTCTCTTTCCTATTGAAGGAAAAGGGTTATGTTCTGCAAGTCTCTCTCTTTTCAGTCATTGTTGCTAGCGACCTTTTCTGTATCATCCTTTATTTTTTTGCCGCTTCTTAACATCTTGTAGTTCAACAATTATAATGATGCTCATGCTGCATCAAACTGACAATTAGCTTTCATTTTACATCATAAAGCATGTATGGATATTACCTCTGTCGAATAGATTCATGTCCATCACGCCAAGCTTCCCTGGTGCCTTGGATGATACCCTTTCTTGTTGCTGGCATTTAAGGCTCTTTCTGCCTTGTGGATCTGAACCTCTCTTTTTCATTACACGCAACTGGACTTGTAGATAGTGTTGTGAATTGTGTGCATCGTCTATCATCTGCTGGTAAATCTTCTTCTATCCTATGCATGATGAGTTCATACTGTTCCAAATGCAGTTATGCCGGACTTTGCTCAAGTGTACAGCTTCATTGGAAATGTGTTTGACCCCAATGGCAGTGATCACTTGCAGAGATTGAAGCAGATGGACCCAATAAATTTGGAAACAGTGAGTTGTTTTTTCGTCTTTTCTATCTTTTATGCCTTCATGATTCCTCACAATGTGTGTTGCATTCAGTAGGTCGGTTGGGGTGTAGAGTAGATTGAGCATAGTTATTAAAAATCATGCTTCGTGTGAAGAGGGTGGAAGCAACTTTGCATTCTGCCTCACCCTTTTCTCTTCAGTCTTTTCATGAAAATATATCGTTCTTGTATATAAAAATCATTGGTTTTGCCATTATTCCTCTGAAGAAATTGCAGATTTTGGTTTTCCTTGTCACCTGGAAAACACAAATTGACTCGAGAGATTTTATTTGGGTTTTCTCAGGTTTTGTTGTTGATGAGGAACCTCTCTATCAATTTGACAAGTCCAGAATTTGAGGATCATGTAAGCATTTTTAACACTAGTTACGCATTTTACTTTCTTTAACCTTGTTGTGTTTTGTGATATTCACCTGTGATGCACCAAAATCTGAATCATGGAGCCAGTTTGCATTAAATCAGACTCATTATTCATACTTACCTGCTGTTCATGTATAATTTATGTGCATGATGTTATTTAATTCTTATTTTCTCTACTGCATGCCACAATTGGTTCTGTTCATTCATCACCATTCCAAGGATGCCTCATAAAGTTTTGGCTATTCTCGATTGTTTAAAATTATGGATTTACAATATTGGAAAACTTCTGTCTCAAAAGAGGTCTCTATTTATTCCTTGCATAGGTATGGATATTTTACTCTTTCATTGATTGACAATTTTCTTGTGGTGTTCCTGCTTTCTTGAAGGTCGTTTTGGTTCTCAACCAGTAACTTTATGAAATGATATAACCAATTTGGTCCCTAGATTTCCTGTTGCAATATCTGTATATCTGCTACGACTTTTATGAGCACTCTTTTTAAACTTTTCCATGACAAAAGTAGAATGGTTTTTAGTCATCATGCCGTCACTCATTTGTCAACTCCAATGAAATCCATGCAGAGAAGGTTGCTTGCGTCTTATGATGTTGACTCTGAGAAGGTGAATGAGGGTGGTGCGTACAGAAATACCACTGTTGATAGGTTGGGAAACCCTATTCCAGCTATTTGAACAGTGGAAATGAAAATTCATTGAACTTCCTGTATTGTGGACACAAACCGTAAAACGACAATCTTGGAAGAGAAGGCTACGTGGATGGCATCGTTAATGAGTGAAAGTGTCTAGAAGTTGATCTGTATATATGCATGTCTTATATAATATAGAACATGCTCTTCCTAGGTCTGTCAATCTGTAGTGTCTTGTGTGTGCATATACATGTTCCCATTGCTTTCCAGGAATCTAGGACAGTTTTATCCTCCACTTTATGGCCCAAGGGCAATCTTGTATAGAGCTGAGTGCTTTTACTTTTGTGTTCTTTTAGGTTTCTTGAGGTTTTTGTTTGCGGGAGCAGTATTTAGGAGCTGTATAATGTGTATTGAGCAATCAATGTGAAGGGGAAACCTTGTACAAATAATACAAAGAACGAATCGTGAACAAACTAAGCCCTTACTCTTGTATTACCTGACATTAGCTTGACTAAAGTCGTCTGTCCATGTGGTGGCATGTTTTTTGGTTCAAGCGCGTGCTGTTATGGAGTGTTTTATAGTTCATTTATAGGACTGTCCATTGATTTCTGTGGGTGACCGGAGTGCTGCTAGAAAAACGCAGCAGAGTCTACCTTCTTTCTTCACTTGACTGCAGCCTCGTCTTTCCACCGCGGAGACAATGCCACGGTTTTCGAGTTCAAACTGAATCAAATGATCTCTTGGTAAGTTGGAACACAACATGTTGGAATAAAACTGCTAGAGTGATATGATGACACTTACAATTTATAATAGCACTCTATAGTGAAGCAATTGTATTTTAGCCATGACTTGGTACATGCATTTGATATCGTATGATTAGGGTCGAAGGAGGATTTCTTCTCATTGCAGATCTTAACTCTCGAGGGTGATATGATTTATGACCTCGACCATGGTCGAACAGGAGCTGCTTAAAAATCTTGGATACTGTTTTTTAAAAAAACAATTCTAAGGAAGATGGGAGGTGTTTTCAAATATGAAAAAAGCAAGGCAAAGGTCCCAAATAGATGCCAATTTCCAGTCAATACCATTTAATTACATCCAACCACTGGCAATCCCTTCCGAAGAAGCATATCAAACCCATTTACCATGCCATGTGGATCCAAGCATGATATCATGAATGCATCGCCACACACAACACCAAATCCACTATCTATATCCAAAACTCATGTCTAACTCGTGTCCATATATCCCTGGACCATGGCCTGGAGTGGCGAAGGGGTGAATTTGCTTAGAGTTTGACCTGAGTTCCATCTCGATCAGCCTTTGGAGTGCCTCCGGTTGATTGCCTTCACCACCACCATCGTTAGCTGCACATTCATTGAGACAAGAATCAGATTAAAGTAATGGCAGAAGTGCCAACATGACAACAAAGAAACGTGTACCTTGATCACTACCACAAATGCATAGCGATGTTACAGGGTGCATGAGCAGGAGTATACATTATATCAAATCTAATTTAAGGACAGAATTATAGAGCCAACGCCTGTGTGCGTGACTTTCTCTGACTCCATATGGGAAAACAAACATGCATTCGATTTATACTTGACTTTGACTCATAATTCAAAAGTTAATTTCTATAAATAACTTAAAAGGAAAAAAATGGGTTTGGTTGCAAGTGTGTTTAGTGGAAAAAAATGACTCAAAGACAACTTTTTCGAATAAGGAAGATGGTATGAGTTAAAATTAAGTGAAAAGTTGAAATGACTTTTGATTAAATCAAAGTGTTGATTCAATTTTGTAGTAACTTTTTATTTAGGTTTGCAACCAAATACATTTATGACTTTTCCATGAGTAAAAACAACTTAAATCAATTTACAAAAAACCATACCAAACATAACCTGAATCAATCAATTTGAACGACAAAGTAATTATAGCAACAATTACCACACTAAATGAAATTGTAAGAAAGATTTGTGCAACGAAAAATCATTGAACAATATTAGAGCGAGGAACCCACAGAAAGGGAGGGACTTTGAAGTCAAATAAAAAGGCAAGCTGTTTAATAGTTAGAAGGCAGAAAGGAACCAACTACTTGTTGAGTGCTATACCTTGAGGTGGAATTCCAGGGGCACCAAAGTAGGGCTGCCTTTGACCAATAGGGAAACCTTGCATTGGACTTGATTCCTGCATAAAACCAGTCACCTGATTGTTGGGATGTGGAAGCGGAATCGCACCCCTGGGCAATTCACGTCGTAGGAGTGGAGAAGGAAAACTGCCACGCATATGCAATTGATGTAACATAGAATCACGCGTAGTAGGATCAAATCCAGTCAGTGCACTGCTAGGGTGATGGAAAGGGGGACGAAGCATATTTTCTGGGAATTGATGATTAGGAGTATCATGGCGAATGTTCTCTGGGGCCACTAATTTCATCTGAGCATTCATATTAGCAGGATGAGAGTCTAATGGATGGAACATTGGCCCTGGACGATTCAACTGAGGTTGAAGCTGGGGAGAAGATGGCTGGACATGGAGATTATGATAATGAACATCAGGCTCCCTCATATCATAAGGACCACGAAGAAAAGGTGGGCCTTTGTGACCTACAATAGGCCTTTCGTCCCTGAATCCAGAATTCAAAGCTGCAAGTTTCTCAGCAATGTCAACTGATGTCACTGGAATCGGCATTAACTCAGATTTAGTTGAATTCCTAGCAAGTAGAAAGTTTCGCAGATTCAAAGGGTCACTGACTGCAATCAAGCTATCCTCTTCAGGAAGTTGAATTTCATAAGACCCATCAAAGCCACCTAGCTTAGAGCTCATTTCAGTTCGAAGATGTGAAGAGTCCGCTTCATTTTGAGGATCAAAGCCTAACAAATGCTCTTCAGTCCTATCCAACACAATTTGCTGTCTTTGCTTTGATGCTAAGACACCACTTCCATGACTAGACATGCTCGACGGAATTTCAACTCTTGGAGGAAGGAGACCATCATCTATTACAGGTATGGGTAACCCATGAGACTCTGAAGCATCATCTCTAGCATTTCCAATTGAGTTCCTTTGGCTGGAAATAGGTGCTCCTACTGATTGCAGTTCCTTCATGAAAGCAGTTCCAAAAAGTGTTTCAAGGGTCAAAGCCTTACCTGAATTGGGAATGTTTTCAGCATCTGCATGTCTTGGCTTGTGAGCTGCCTTGCTTGGATTTGCCACCCCACTATTTTGTTGTCTGTCTGTAGCACTGATCCCTAGATTGGCAGATGGTGCTAAATTATTCAGGCCTGTCCCCTTCTGTAACAAGGAAAGAAGGTGCTGGGATGCATGAACATCAGCTTTCTGCTGCTCAGCCTTAACATCACCACCTCCCCAGCCATACACAGGTGGCGGCAAAGCCGAACCATTTTCTGTAATTTCAGAAAGAATAGATTGTTCAAGGTCTTCACATGTAAGTACAGCTGGAGCTGCATCTAGTTTACCAGTGATGGACAATTCCTCATTATGTTCAACGCTGACAGACTTTTGATTTGATTTCAAATGCCTGTCTGCAAGTTCAAAGCTTTGGAAGGGAAAGGTTGGCAGCATGTGATCAGTAGTTTTAACCTGGGATCCACCCTTTTCACCACCAACAATTAGTGAGAGCAAATCATTTGGCCTGCCAGATGGGAGATTGTCAACAGGTTTCTTTTCTGTTTCAGTAAAGAAGAGGATGAAAGAATTAGAATTCAGTAAAACAAGTTTAACTCTATGAGCAATTGTGAATGGTGGCAGCATCCAACAAAAGAAACAACAATGAATGAATTGGTCCATAAACCTTCTTCACTAAACCACTGAGCAAACTTGGAAGATTGACTGGTCTGAGGGCTCCGTGGGTCATCTGCTTTAACATCATGATGCTGAAAAAACAACAAAATCTATTTAAAAGAGTGCCATTTCATGCTTTAAGCTTTGACACAAAATACTACTGCAAAAGGCACTTGTTCCAATTATGATGCAAGCAACAAATTCATTTACTGGAAAGAAGAAAATTAGCAGGATGTGAATCCATGCAGAACCAACTGAAGGAGAAAATTCATTTGGATTGGTGAAGTTCATCCAACCAAGTTGATAGCATTCAACTTCATACCTTTTTATGGGGATTAAAGTGACGAATACCAATACAGATAGCAAAATTACAGGGTTTTCTTATTTTGGAGAGGCTGGAATTTTTTTTGCACTGCAAATTTTTCATGAGACTTGTATGACACAATCTTCATGGCAACTCCATCATAACTTTTCATTTTACTACTATAAGCGTCTACAAACCATGCTAAAATATGATGTATTCTTGATAAACCTTTTGAAAACTTGTCCAAAACTCTGGTGAACATAAACCCAGAAACGTGGAAGACAGGAGTTCAGTTATCTATGGTTAGGGAAAAATTATAACACATACCAGCTTGCATTTACATATACACAGATATATGTGAAGACAGCTAAAGATTCTGAAATTGAACAAAATTAATTCAGGTACATCACTTAAAATTAGCACCAGCTGAGGAATTCAGCAAAATAGAATTTTAAAAAGAAGTGATTAGGAATGTATGCATTGAGAAAGAGAGTTTGGTTACCTCGATGAAACTGGAGGAACCAGTACCATTTAGTGTTAAAGCACTGCCAAAAAGCTTGTCCAGAATTGAGGTTGAATGGGATGAACCAGATTCACCCACATTTTTATTCCCTGGCACATTCTCCGCATCAAGATCTATTGCTCCACTGTTCTCAGAATCTATAAAGGCTTCTGGAAGATTAGAAGTCTTAGAACCAATTCTTTTACTTGAAACATCCAAAGCTGCCGCTAAATTCAGAATATTTTCGCTCTTGTTATAAACAGAAACACAAGCATTTGGGCTTCTAGAATGCTGCACATTCAAATCCATTTCCTCTGAAAATTGTTTTCCATCTTGATTATTTGAAGTCTCATCTAAAACATGAGTACCTTTTTTTTGCAAAAGGCTTCCCTCAAGTTCAATGTCAACCTATAGCAAATCAATAAGAGAACAGTTCATAAAAAGTGATGATTTATTAACAAATAATTAGACTCAAACATCACATACAATCATAATTGGAGAATGAATCTCAAAACATAGAAAAATCAGGGCAACATAATACTTTCACAAACATATGATCAATCTGTTGATTTTTACAGTGTTTCAACTTGATCAGCACCAAATATTATTTTGCAAGCTAACTATATAAATAAGATCTAAACCGGAATTGGTGTGTGAAGAACAAGTAACTGGCAATATATCATATAACAACCAAAAAGCTAAAAAGGAAAAGGAGACAATCAAGCAACCTTTGAAAATGCAAGTGTTTTCAACCTCAGCCAAGAGACTTCCGGACAATTTTCACAGGCAGCACAAACAAGGCAATCACATATTCATTCAAGAGATATACTAGCAATTCCTTATTATTGTGCTTAATTGGATTAGTGGATGATACTGTGACAGCACAGCAAGACTATGATGATACACGGATTGACAATGCAATTCCATATGATAGGCACTTGCATGTTTATGGTATGTTAGGTGATCTCTCAAGCACTGCTGATTGCTGATGAGGTGTGAAAGTAGAATATTTCTCCGCAAATAAAACATTGTAAGACTTGCTCCGTTAACCAGAAGGATCCTGAGGCTTGCTATTCAAAAATAATCTTGAGGAAAAAGATATAAACAAACAGTATTCTGGCCTGCCAACTTTTCACTGCATATGTATTTGAGAAAATATAAGAGAATCACCTCTGAGGGATCAGAATTGGTTAAAGATTTTGCACCAGCATGCTTCTCTACTATGGCGCTTGAAAATCCTGGGGGCACAAGAGGTCTGGATACAGGAGCTTGTAAGGGGTATAGAGGCTTATCAGGATCATTAATTGGCATAGGCTGTATCACTGTCTTGTCCAATTCATTGCTTCCATTCAGAAGTCTTTTATTATCTTTTGAGTCCTCCAATAACTCAGTAACATCAGATGCATCTTTGGACTTTTCTGGATTCAGTTTCTGCTTTTCTTGAAAAGCTTTATGTTGTTCTTTCCTCATTGATTCAAAAGAAGCTGAAAGGAAATGATATGTTAAACTTGCATTCGCTGAAGGAAACTTATCACTAAACTAGAAGCAAAGTATAATTACTTGCTCTTCCATATATATCCCATCAAAACAGAGACATTACCTCTTCTCTTTCTCTCCTCCTCTGCCCTATCGTCACTCGTGTATTCAGAAGAACCAAATGTTTCATCATTAAGAGAGTCAGTTTCCCTACGCGAATGAGGCATGGCCTGAAATATTACAGGGAAGAGTTAAACCAAACTTCAAGAGGAGACTTCCTGAATAAGGACTAGAGTGCTTATTAAAAGCTACACATACCACCAAACCCACTCACTAGACATTATATGTGTGATTAAAATTTGCAAGCAGTATCATACTAACAAAAGACAAAAAGAATAGGCCTAACCCTATAAGGACGAGGTGGTTGATACAGCTCATTACTCTTATTGAGCTGGAATTGATCATTAGATCGAAACTTTGGAGCTGACAGCCCTGCACCATATCCAGACGGTCTAGGAAAAGAACCACTTCCAAGAAGTCCATCATGCTCAGGAACTTGCCCAGATCGCCGAGATGGGTTGCCATAACGCCTTCCAGCGTCTAGACATATACACATCATTCATCCGGTCAATAACTATGTTACAGGATTTGTAATTCAGATAGTTGCATCACAGATCAACAGTAACTGAAATCTCAGTGACAACATATATCAAATTGTAGCCGCAGAATTGAGCAGTATATGACAGCAGTAAAAGACACATTGAGAATCCTTTTGTTGCTCCCAAGAGCATTATATGAGAAGCCAACTGAATTCAACTCATTGGTAGCGCATGACAGATGCAAACACGGAACATTCATCAATCTACTCTTTTGTCCCAGTCATCTGGCATGACAGAAAAGAAAAATGAATGCTAAAAATTCCAATTCACCTCTCTAATGATGTCAGGGTACATACTGGTACTATGCATGAACTACAAACTGCATCCTATCTCCTGCTGCCAAGCTTCGGAGGAAGTATGAACCAAACTCAAATCAGCCATAAACTTCTCAAACCCAAGTCATTTTATAACAATATCATTCATGGTAGGAGAAGCTGGAATAACATGGAATTGGTATATATCATACTGCTAATTTCCTAGAGTTAAAAAGAAAGGAAAAACTGTATTGGCTTGCTTTCCTTGAAAAGCCCAAAAGAGTAAAGATATGTATGCACCCACATTTCCTGTGTGGTGTTGGCTAGAAATTAACTGCAAGCAACTAAAACATGCTTTTAAATTTCATGAGCAGGTTAAGCCATGATATGATAAACCAACTTGCATCGAAATAGTAGCCAACTTTAAGGTTTGACAAAACTTGTTCAAGTATTCCAGTCATCATCAGCCAATTTTTTTTTTGTTTTGCCCACATTAAAGATCCTGTCAATAGATTGTTCCTATGAAACACCATTTTTTTTCCTGGGAAAATACATGTCTATTCAAAAGTCTCTAAATATCACATGCCTGTGATTCAGTATTTTTCTGGAAAAATAAGTGAGTTTATTCCTTGTGATTCATAGTTTTCCGTTACTAAAAGGCCAGCTTGATCAGCTTCTCATTTCTTTGTAAAAAGAGAAGAAAGGAGGGTAACCTGAGTCGCATGATAGCTGTTCACTATTTAAAAACTAATTATTATTTGAAATGGCAGAGTTGAACTGATGATTTAGAGTTTACTCAAGTTATGTAGTTTCAACACACAACATGAGTTCGATTCTCTTGGCTGTCAGGGGTGAGCAATTTCACATTTGGGCTACATCCACACACATCAGCCTGGGATTTCTCTCGTACATGTTGGAAAAATGGTTTGCATCTACTCAGGGTTGGCCAGGAAGGATAACAACGAAAACTCAAACACTGTCCCGGTAGTTGTTGACAGAGCCATTGAAAATATCATATTTTGAAACAGCGTATCACTTAACAAACTCATCAAATATGAGTTAAGATCAGTACTAATAAACGGCTTAAATTACAAAATGTTCAAGATATTACTTTCAGATGCACCTCATGAAGATGAAACACCGATTTTCTAAATACTAGCCCATCAAGCTGACAGAGGAAGGGGATTCTTGCCCACTCTTGGTATAGTAATCAGATGTTCACAGCTTAACACCTTTTCCATTTAGCTTCTCATAACAAAAGTGAAAAATTAACCATAGCACTGGCATTGATATAATTCTTGCAAGTAAAACACGACACTGTTTAACTATTACCAGGACCCAAAAATGCAACTAGTCCCAATGACAGAAAGATCAACAGAATAGCAAACTTATGTCAAGCCTTACCTGAATCCCAATCAGATTGTGATTCACTGTCCCGATCACTCCTTCCAGAGGAACGGCTATCCCACCTTCCATGAATACCCCGAGAAAAATTACTTGAATCCCCTCTAGTGGGTGGGGATGAGCTATAATCATTACGTCTAAAACTTTGTGATGATGCACTGCCAGGAATTCTATATCGATCCTGTGAAGTGTCCCCGAGTTCACTGTTAGAGGGAAGAAAATGGGAATTAGTTTCGCAACACATGAAGAAAGCAATAGCAGTACCAACTATCAGGGACACCATTTTCATTCAAATTTTGAAGGGATAAGGATTCTACAGACAAGGCTTGACCACGTAACCTGCAACTTACCTTAGAAGTGATTGATCAAATCCACTTGGTAATTTTTTGCAAACATCCAATTCACTCAAGGATAGTAGAAATTCTCTTGTATATGAAATTTTTAGCTTCCTGTACCATTCAAACAACCAAAATCACTTGCTAAAAACCCCATCAAAATTAAAAAGAATAACGCCACAAAAACAGAAAACATGAGAAAGAAATGTCATTACTTTCGTGATTCATTGCTCGTTTCCACGTGCTGATTCGGTCCAGGTAGATCTCCACTTTGTAAACTCATTCTGCTAAAACTTGATTATATTGACAGCCGATCACAATTCAGTCACTCCCGTTCTCTAATCCACTAATCACTACATGTGAGCTCAAATTTACAAAATCCCGCATCCGCTAAGCAATACCCATATTTCCTATCACCATCTCTCTGCTTTCACCAACTATATATGTCAAAAACTATTCCTCGATATAACCCAGTAAAGTTCGCTAACAAAATTTGCTAATTCACGACCAGAAATTCGTCTATCTCGCTAATCCAGAACCCATCAACACATATCCAATCAGATTCAAGACATCAAATTCAGTACCAACCAAGAAATGGCCAAATACAAGCTAATATCACGCTAAAACCATTATCTGATCCAGCTCCAACCACAATTAAATTCACAAGAGACACGGACAAAACCTTACTTGGCACAAAAATGAAGCTCGAATTTCACGTATGTACAAAAAATCACTAATCGTTCGTTCTTTCTTTCTTTTTAAGATCAAGAACTTGAAATCTTGAACCCTAAACCGTCTAAAAAAACGCTTGATTGTAAAAATTCCTAAGATAAAGAAGTTCAAATTTAGATCGAATTAGACAAATTCTAAATCCTAGGTTTTCATTTTAGCTAATCTATGGAGCTCCAAAACTAGGGTTTTTTACGAGGAATGAGCTACCTGGATCGAAGGAGAAGCAGAGAGAAAGAGCGCGACAGAGAGGGAGGTGAAAATCAGGGTTTCAAGCTCCGATACTTTCCATTGGATCGGGGAGCTTGGAGCTATTTCTTTTCTTTTTGAGAGAGAGATTGGGAGTTGCACACGGCAAAGAGTTGCAGAAATGACGCTATTCACAATAAACAAGCTAAGGTTGGCAAGAAGAGAGAGTTTTAATAAAACAACTACTACCAAAAAAAAATGGTGTTTGTTGGATAATCATACGCGCTAACTTAGTGCGTGTATTTTGAGCTCCTGTTTATTGTTGTTGTTATTATTATTAATTAACAAAAACTAAAAGAAGCGGTAATTACCTTATAAAATATTAATCATTGCAATTTTTTTAAAAAAATACATTTTTATTATTATTCAACATTTTAATTAATGGAGATTGAGGTTAATCATTTATTACGATTTATTTTTATATTGTTGTCTAAGTCTCGAAAATTAAATTTTAGAGGTGGTGCTTTTATACTGTGCTATTTACAAAACATTATATATTATAATAATATATATTTTAATTTTATTATTTAACATTTTATTTATTTAAAATTAAGTTTTATAATTTGTTATATTTTATTTTTTATTGTATAATCTCGGTCTCGTAATCAATGTTACAGGTTTAACAGATTAGCTCAATTGACTAAAACAATCTTTTTTAATTTAGATTTTTTTAACTTAATCCTTCAATATTTGGTTTATTATGAATGATGTTTTATAACTTGGCTCGATTTGCTTTTAATGAAGTTAGTTCAATCTCTTGACCTGAAACACGGATACTACGATCTAGTTAGAGAAACATTAAATCATTTTATTGTATCATTTTTTTATATTAAATATTTTTCAATTTCATCAAATGAACTCATTATAAATTTGGTTTTATATTTTTTTCAATTTGCTTTTTATAAAGTTATCATAATCTCATGACCTAGATACAAGTTTGGCATGTTGTCTAAAGTTATTTTTTTTTTGTTTATTTTCTATGAGGTTATCCCAGCTTTGTGACATGTATCATGAGTTTAGCAGGGTTATTTTTATGCCCCTTTTTATTTAATTTTTTCAATTTCATCTTTTAATAATAAATTGGTTGGGAATTAGACTTCATAATTTGTTTTGATTTACTTTTTATAAAGTTATTTTAGTCTCATGACCAAAGTCATGAGCTTGGCAGGTTAACTTAAATTGACTTAGGTCATTAAAAAAAATCAATTTAATCATTCAATATTGAGTTTTGGGGATTAGGTTTCATAGTATGTTTCGATTCACTTTATATGGAATTATCATGATCTCATGATATGGGCTATGGATTTAGCATATTAGATCAATCAAATAAATTATCGTCTCAATATTAAAAAAAAACATCATTTTAATTTTTTTTAATCAAACTATATTTTTACTATTTATCTAGGTTGTTTTTTAACATGTCAACTCAATCGAGTTATATCAAAACAACCCCCACATGCTTTCAAATTTTTTTCTATTAGAAAAATGGTAGCCATATTTAGGTGATTCTTTTTATGTTTAAAAACAATTATTCGGGCCTCAGCATGGCATGGGCCAACAATCTAGTTATAAAAACATAAAAGGCATGGAAAAATCTTTGTATGGTTTTACTGTGGATTTACTATAGATTATAACAGTAATATTATAGTTTTTTTCCCCTAACAAGGAAAATTAGATGGACTAGATTTGAGGGGTAGAATGATCTTTTCATGAGATTAATTTGTTGTTCTTTATTTTGTTCGGGAGCAACAGTGTCTTTTCTATTTTCCTATAATGGTAAAATAATTATATTGCCCTTAAAAGTTAAAATATATTAACATTAGGTATCTGAGTTTTATAGGAATTTCATTCTACTATGATCATTGTAAAAACAAGACTTAATATCTCTTGCCATTAAATTTTTTTAACCTTTATTACTGGAGGTTTTTATTTCATAATGATTTTTTTTTGTTAGTATCACTTAATTCCAAGGACATTTCTTATTTGTAAAAAAAATAAAGAAAAACTTGTTGACTCGTGCAACGCACGCGTCAACCTTTGTATCGTCTTTAGAAAAAGCGTGTAACTAACTCTAGTGGTTAAGGTAGTACTAATGCCTTATCATTTGATTTGTTTTTACTTTCTCTTTTTTTTTTTGGTGGCACGTTCATGATGATTTCATCTGGTTTGGCACTTGATCACTTTTTTTTTTCAATTTGAAGCAAAAAGAATCAAGATTTTTTAAAAAATTAGGTTCAATCTCAAATATCAAATGCCCCATAAAAGTAGTTGATTGTTTTGACGAAAAAAACAAAACAAAATACAATAGCAAATGACCAGAAACTAAGGGGAGATGCAAACAATATGAGCCAACGCAACAAAAGTGTGAGGAGTGGAGAGGATGATACTCGTTGAAGAAAATCAGTGGTACTCACTGCTTGAATCATGGTGAACTGTCCGCAATGTAATGTATTACTGATCTCTTTTAAGTTTTATGTTAATTAACACTATTAAGAAATGCAAATATTATATATAGGATATATTCTTAATCTATCGTCTAATTATCAGAGTAATCTTAATTATACACCCAAGGTATTTTTTGCAAAATTTGTATTGTTGAATAATTTTTATTTTTCAACTGGATTATCATGTTAAATTCAATAAATAAAATTATTAGTTATTTATGTTCTTTACATGATCTTTTCGCTAGATGATAAAATTTAAAAAAATATATATTTTAGCATAATGTGGAGAAAAATATGTGAATAAATAGTAAATAAAGCTGATTTTTAAAATATTTTTAGATTTTATATTTTAATAACTCACAGAACATGTAGCCTATTTTATTAAAAAATTGTGAATAGATTTTTCTCTAATTCCCTCATCTTGACATGGGATCACATGAGAAAGCAAGTGAATACTTGACCTTCCTTTTAATGGTATTTAAAATTATTTAGTATTATGATACTGATTATATTTTAAAGTATTTTTTATTTGAAAATACTTTGAAATAATATTTTTTAAAAATTTATTTTTGAGATTATCATATCAAAATGAATTGAAAACATAAAAAAAAAATTGAAAAAAAAATAAAATATAATAATTTTTTTAAAACACTTTTAAAATAAAAAAAACAAATGAAATATAATGATTTAATTGAAAAATAAAATTATTTAACAGTACAACTATTATGGAAAATATTCTGGGTGTACAATTAAGATTACCCCCTAATAACAAAGCGGTGAAATTAAGATTTACCCTTATATATATTATACGGGTAAATTATACACGAAAAAAAATTATAATTTTATATATTACATTGAGAAGTAAAAATTACAGAGTAGTCATGAGAGAGAGGAGGAGTTCACAAGCCAAGAAGCATAGATTTTGTCTAATCATGGAGTTCTGAGTTTCAGCCATATACACCGATTGAACCCTTTGCTTGAGTTTTGAGATTTTCTTTGTGTTAAAAAACTATCTTAATTTTTCAGTTTAAATTTTTTAGATAAGATTCTAGAATATAATTTATAATATTTTTTAATATATTTTTTTAAATAAAAGTTTTTTGAACTTGAAACTTGCATAAACTTCCTCTACTTTGTACTTAATTTCTATCAAATAAATGAGGATGATGAGATTTGAATTCATAACTGTTTGGTCATTAAAGTTCTGATATCATATCAAAAAACCACTTCAATTCAATAATTTAAGTTTTTAGATAAAATTCCAGAATATAATTTATAATATTTTATAGAATTTAAATATAGAAACATGGCTCTGAATGAAGTCTAATGTTATAGCAGAAAGAGTTCAAAACGGAAAACAAGCAATCCTGCTTTGCTATCATACCAAGGAAGGATTAAAAGAGGGTGATCGTAAATTACTTGACTCTGCTAATCATTAACAAGTTTTATAATTACAACGAACAAAGAAAGAAAGATAGTAAATTAGCCAAATATTTTATGTTTTTTTACATTAGATTTCACACGTAATTATGTTAGATAGTAGTTTTGAATAAGTTATAATAATCTATTTTTTATTTATGAAAACCTGTTTTTTATTAGAAAATATATTTAAAAACATGGTTAAAGAACACATAAAAAAATAATTAAAAGTTAATCTAAGTTTGGATTCATTGTAAAATATTTTCTTATACTATAAAATATTATTTTTTACTAGCTAGAATTTAAACCTGGATTTGGTACATTAAGAATTATTTATTCCAGCCTAAACCACTGTTTTATCTAACCTATAAATATTAAAATCCAATCAGTTTTTCCAAAATTCTTTTGATAACGTCTAAACAAATCTTTATGCTCAAGAGTCAAAAGTCATTTGATATGATAAAAAAAAAAAAAGCATTCGGATTTAACTATTTTTTAATGGAGGGTAGTTAAAGCTATTAGTGGATGGATTTTATTAGTTTTTCATTCCTAATATTCTCCAAAAATAGTATTTGAGGTTAGATAATTCTGCAATATAGAATTTGACTCTTTTATTTGCCTTAATTTCCAACTTTTTTTTTTTGGTTTACACCTCCTCTAGGGTCATTTGATTTAATAAAAACTATTATTAATTGAGGATAATCAAAGCCATTAGTGAGAGAGTTCCATTAGTTTTTTATTCATAAAATTCTCTAAAAAAAAAAACTAAAGAAAAGTGTTTCGGGTTAGATATTTTTGCAATGATTTGATAGAATATGACATTCTTCATTGCCTTGGTTTCCATAGAACATGACATTCTTCTTTGCCTTGATTTTTCATCTTTTATGGTTTTAAAATCTTTGTTTTCTTATTTAAACTTTCTCTTAATCTACAGTTTAAGTTTAGTCCTTGTATAGGTATCATAGAACAATACTTTTGTTAATCATTAAATCTTTTTTTATAAATACATCTAAATAAAGTGGTAGAGATATACCTAAATAAGATAATGTTATTGAACTAATCGTGATTGCTGAGTAACATTTCCATCCCTATAATTTCTTAATTAAAAACTAATTATATTTAGAGAAGGTCTCACAACATAGCGAAAACTAAAATTTTGACAAATGATATGTTGCGGGTTGGTTTCTTTTATTTTTTTCAACAAAAAAAAACTTTTAAATGTTAAGATAATAATAAATTGGATCGTCCTAGATTAACAAGGGTTAAATTGTAAAACCCATAATACAAGGTATGAGATCATGATAAAATCATAAAATCTATATCAAAATAATCTAAAAAACTCAATTATAAAAAACTGAATAGTTTTTTTGTTTTTTATTTTATTTATTAAATTACCACATTGCCCCTATAATTAAATAAATACTACAAAGAAAACTTTATGAAATTAAAAATAAAAAAAAACCTTGAAACCATGTCAAGATAAATATGTTTACGAGAGCAATTGAGTCAATACATTGTTCTTTAAAAGTAAAAACCAAAATATCCCTACATCGTGGTTAAGTGTTTTTCCTTTTGCTTT
>Ga0325403_1001576_pt1 | contig 19169 bp, 24 predicted proteins | sample PopdelMetagenome_19_FD_205665 | JGI IMG/M metagenome (GOLD analysis project Ga0325403, IMG submission 205665) | Populus deltoides microbial communities from Bellville, Georgia, United States - Xylem-PdKOR-R4 | ecosystem: Host-associated > Plants > Phyllosphere > Stem > Wood/Secondary xylem...
CACTTGTGGATTGTTGTTTTCTCTTTTCTCAATTTTCATGGTTGAATTTTGGATTACTTTGTGTTTCTTGTTGGGTCCAAAACCATATATACATTGTTTCAACAAAGCTGGCATGACAGAACAGTTTTGCCTTTTCCTTTTTATCTGAAAACTGACGAACATGTAAACGAAGAAAACTTCCTTTCATAGCGAGGATTTCGTAAGGATGGTGCATAGGTCATACGATGACAGATATGTAGTTATTTGGACATGAAAAAGTGAAAATTATACAAGGGCTAAAGTGAAAAGGTAAAAATAATTAGAGGGCGTTGTTGGTGTAGTTTATAAATAAATAAAAAAGAAAAAATGTCTATCCTACATCTAAAAGAAACATTCCCTTATAAGTGTTTATAAGTATGAGTTTCTATTGTGCAGTAAATTAAGTGAAAGTCATGATGGATAAGCTCTCTTGTTATGGGTGATCATTTTCAATTCGGTTCGGTTTTTACCTATAAAAACAACCAAACTGAAATTTTATAAAAAAATAAATAAATAAACTGAAACCGATTTCAACCGACCGGTTTCGGTTTGGTTCGGTTTTTATGTCAAAAACCGAAAAAACCTACACTCGGTTATTGTGTATGATGAATGTGCATATAAATTCAAGTAAAACGAGTGCCTCAAATCCACATCTACTAAACAACAACAATCAGAGTTTCATATCCAAGAAGAAAATGATAATAATCATGATGATGATGATCATCAAGAACAATGATAATAGAATAATAATAAGAGAAACAAAAGTAACAACAACATCAATAATAACGATCACAAGAAGAAATCTGATTGGCTTAGATCTATCCAGTTGTAGAATCAATTCCCAGATCCACCTAAAAAACAGGTAATATAATGACCACCACCCTTTTGAGTTTGGAAAATGATACGAAAAAAAAAGAGGGTTTATTTTGTGTTTGATTCTTGCAGGATTTGCCAAGAAAGGCAACAATGACAAAAGTGAAAAGAAATGGGGCTGGAGGTGCATTCCAACCATTTAACAAAGAGAAAAGTGTTGGGAAGAAAACAATTGTACTAGGGAGGCTAGGCAAAGGGGTTAGAATAGAGGGTTTTTTTTTTTACTTGTTATTGAACGTAAAAGAATAAGCCAAGGGTTAGGGACTCTAAAGGGAGGGGTCGGTTACTAGTGTTAGTGGGTTAGAATAGAAAGCATTTTTTTATAGTATCTTTTCTTTTAATCTGAATCAGTTTGATTTGGTTGGGGTTTATTGGTTTTGGCATTATGAAACCAAAACCGAACTAGAAGTTTTTCTAAATATTCTAATCGGTTTAATCGGTTTAATCGGTTTTTTTTCATGGTTTGGTTTTTTTGGTTTTCTTGGTTTAATCAGTTTTTCAATTTTTTTTGTTCACCTCTACTCTTAGTAAGCTTTCTAATGCTATTATATGGATACTTATCAATGTTAATACCCCATTTGACTCTATTATGATGTTAAATAATTATTGTGATAAAATAATAGCACAACTAGAATATGATAGTGCCATTTGAAGTCTTATGTATGTTATGCTTTGTACAAGACTTTTGGATTGTTTATGCACAAAATTCAAAAGCTTATAGGCTTTTGGATTTATAAACTAATGTCATAGTTGAATCTGTACATATTGAATTTATCAAAAATAAATTTATAAGTGATTCAAATATGCAAGAACCAGATCTAATAGTAATGACTCTCAACTTAACTTTAAGTGAAAAGTGTAAAAACCTAGAAGAAATAGGTTCAAGTGAACCTAAAAGGAGTCAAATAGTTATGAAGGAAAAACATGTAGATACAAATTATATTTCTATTGATTTAATTATATTTTTAGTGGGAGGTGATAGAAACACAGTATTGAAAAGAACATCTATGATTCTAAATGTGGGAGATGATCGAAAGATATTTTGTGAAGCTATGTCTTCTAGGGATGTTGTCTTTTGAAAAGAAACGGTAAATGATGAAATGAATTCAATATTGTTTAACAATACCTAGGTCCTAGTAGATGTACCTTCAGATTCTAAGCCAATATGATGTAAGTGGGTGTTTAGAATAAAATATAATACTAATGGTTCTATACAAAATTTCAAGGCAAGATTAGTCACCAAAAGCTTTACTAAAAAAGAGGGTGCTGATTATTTTAACACTTATTATCCAATCGCAAGAATTACATCCATTGGAGTTTTAATTACATTGACATCAATTTATAAATTGTATGTTCATCACATGGATGTCAAGATGACTTTCTTAAATGGAGATTTAAAGAAGGAATTATATATGGAGTAACTTGAGGGTTTTATACTTCCTGAAAATGATTAAAAAAAAAAAAGTCTATAAATTGGTAAGGTTTTTATATGGTTTAAAACAAGTTCCGAAACAATTGCATGAGAAGTTTGACAAAGCAGTTTTGTTGAATGTTTTTCATCACAATAATGTCAATAAGTGTATGTATTCCAAATTTACAAAGGATTTTTGTGTGATTATTTGTCTTTACGTAGATGACATGTTAATCTTCAGCACTAATATGATTGGAAAAGTTGAAACCAAAAGGTGTCTCACTTATATTTTTAAAATGAAAGATCTTAGTTAAGTGGGTACAATTTTAGGTATCAAAGTTAAGAAACATAGTAGTGACTATGCACCTAATCAGTCACATTATACAATAAAAAGTAATAAATGAACCATCCGAGAGCTTCTTGAAATACACACAATATCATATTCACTCTTAAAATAACTATATCCAAGCATAAAAGTATCAAACCTTTTATACCACTACATCAGTGACTGCTTCAAGCTATACAATAACCTTTTTAATAAGCACACATGGTTTTCCTTACCTTAAGCAATAAAACTCTCTCTTTTTAATGAATATAGATCCTCTCATCCAGCTCACCAATAGAAAAATTATTTTGATATTTAGTTACTCAAGCTCTAAGTCAAATAAGGCAACCAATACCTGAATGGAACTATACTTCACAACTAAAGAGAACAATTCATTGAAGTCAACACCTTTTATTTGTATAAAGCCCTTAGCAACTAGGTGTGCTTCAAACATTTCATCCTCAACCCCTAGGATTCCATCTTTTCTCTTATGGTGGTTTAACAAGCTTCCATGTCTAGTTTTTATAAAGATACTCAATCTCTCCATTCATAGCAATCATCCACTGAGTAAGATGTTTTGCAAGAAATTATCTTTTTATAACAACAAGGCTAATGATTATTAAGATTATCTACAACATTCAAGGAAAAAATAACCAAATCAACATAATCACACTTAACTAGTGCTTTTTTCTAATTTTTTTTTGTCTTCCTATATCAATATTGTAAGGTTGTTCTCTAAGTACATTTTTATCAACAATATCCTACACCACTTCCTTAAGAAGCTCAGCTAAAGCATTTTTAGCACTACTTTTTAAGCTTACGTGACTTAGGATCAACACACCATAACTGATATCCTTTCACCCTAGATACATAGCCTAAGAATATGAATTTTCTTGCTCTCGGCCCAAGTTTATCTTCTTTAACATGAGCATAAATAGGACAACAAAATATTCACAGTTTAAAGTAATCAACAAGAGAACCATACGATAACTCTGAAGTCTTCAACTAAAAAAATATCAATTAAGATTTATTCACCAAATAACAAGCCATATTAATTGTTTCAGCCCAAAAGTCATTTGAGAATTCAGCTTGTGAAAGTATACAATGTGCTATTTCTAAGAGTGTTTTATTCATATGTTTTGTGACCTAATTTTGTTGTGGTATATTTCTCATAGTGTGATGTCTCGCAATTATTTTATTCTTGCAAAACTCATTAAACTTACTTAATCGGAATTATAAGTCATTATCAGTTTTTAAGTGTTTGATCTTTGTATTAGTCTACTTCTCAATCAAGGTTTTTCATTGTGTCAAACACATTACTCTTTCTCTTAAAAAAATACACCCAGACCTTCATAGAATAGTCATCAATAAATATCAACAAATAATATGCTCCACCTTTTGACATAACATGAGAAGGACCTTAAAGGTATGATGAATAAAGTTGATTTTAATTTTATCATGCATTATTTACAATAAACACAATGCTCACAAAAATCTAGTTTACCTATTTTTTTAACACACAACAAATCTTGCTTTCTTAACTCTATCATCCCTCTCTCACTTATATGTCACATCTATATGTGTTATAGCTGAGTAGAAGCACTATTTGAATCAACTATAGATGATACAGTAACTTAATCAATAAATGTTAAACCTTGAATATGGTAGAGGCCATTAACTAGCTTTCTTTTCATCGCGACAAGAGCACCCTCACAAACTCTTAAAACCCCATCTTTAGCAAAATAACCATAACCTTAGAAATTAAAAAGACTAAAAAAACTTATTGAACATGTTCAACTTGTGATATCATCATACATCGTAATTCAAATATACCCACACCAACAATAAAAAGTCCTTTTATTGTCTCTTAATAAAACAATACCATTAACAACTTCATAAATGTCAAATCAACTTCTATTAGGATAACAATGATATGTGCAACACGAATTAAGAATCCACTTATCACCTAAGTTGCTAATATATATAACCAGAACACTTTCAACATTATAAAAAATTTCCCATTCACTAGCAACATTTGCAACATCAAAGGTTTCCTTATTTCCCTTATTTTTCCACTTAGAAAATTCTTCCTAAAGTACCATACTTCATGATGTTCGAAGCATTTAATTTTTCTAGACTTTAATTTTGATCTAAACCTTCCTCTATTACTCGAACCCTCATTATTTTTTATACCCCTCATAATCAAACCCTTTGAATGATCATTATTATGACTCTCTAACACTCACGTTTTCAACTCCCTAGAGTTTAAGGAAGCTTTGGAATCTTCTAAACTAAGATTATCTCTTCCATATAACAAAGTATCAATAAAATGATCATAAGATGGAGGTAACAAATATAATAAAATCAAATCTTGGTCCTCATATTCAAACTTAACATTAACAATTTGCAAATCTAAAATTACTCTATTAAATTCATTAAGATGGTTTTTAATGGACATTCTTTTTTTTTTTCATCCAGATAGTATACAATCGATGTGTAAACCCTGGGAAAAATAACTGTTGCTTAAATTTCAAACTAGCTACATGGGAAATAAAAGTGAAGAAATTCATGCATAAGGTTAAATAAAACAGGAATTCATAAATTTTTGGATATAAATTTCCTGGAAAATAATTCGAGACATTATAAATTAACCCAGTAATGTTGAGGGTTGGATTTAATTGAACAAAATAAACTAAACAAAAAGTTCTAGGGTGGAGTTATAAGAAATGAAAAGAGGTATAGCTTGATTATAAGAAGAAAACGATGTGGGGGCAAAAAAAAATACACTTAAAGGAATTGGGGCCTAAGTACAAATAAGAAAAATTATAGAGTATAAATACTCATCTCCTCACCAAAAATCTACAGCAACCAAAAGGAAAGAAAATAGGGATTTTTTATATCCATTCTTGCAAAATCAAGATAGAAACACCAAAATTTCAAAAACCCTTTCAAGATTAAGGGTTAATAGATGGAAAAAACACTTGTAGGCAAGGGATCAACAAGAAAATTTGAACAAGAAGAGAAGAAGGAGGGCCGACTGTCATTAGAAAAAAGGAAGGAGGGTGTCGAAAATCTTCAACTGGTTGAAGATCGAAACCTTAATTCTTGTCGGGTAAGGTATTATAAACATGATCTTATAATTCATTTCAAATTCGATTATGAATTGATGCCTTGATGTTGAATTATAGATTAGGATTCTTAGACTTTAATTGGGGAAAAAGTAATAGATGTTAAAATTAAGTTAATTCATGTGTTGTATATGATTGAGAGCATGAAACCATGATAATTTACCTAGAAAATATAATTTGTGAATGTCATGTGTGAAGAATGGAAGGGGTAACGAATTTGGAAAGGCTCGTCTCCCTACTTTTGGTGAGGTTTCAGGTAAGAGGATGAGGGAATTAGGATCAGGTTCCTTTACAGAAATTATATTTTTAAATGTTGAATAAGAAAATTGGTCTTGCTTAATTTGGAGCTATAGAACTCAAGTTATGAGTTACCAACTGAGACTGGGTCATGACAGACCCTATAGGGCAGTAAGTTTGAGTTGTTGATGAGAAATTTTAACTGTCTTGGGGGCCGAACTGGGTTCTCCTTCCTTTAGGGGACTTGTAGCCTCATTTCTTAGCTTTCCAACGCGACTAACCTTGCTTGAAACATAGTCCTAGAACTTTAGATAGAGTTAAAATCTGAGAGGAGATCAAAATGCGACCTCTGCAGACAATAACAGTTTAAAATAGTAACAATTCAAAACAATAATGGTTCAAAATAGTAACAGTTTGAAAAAGTAATGGTTCGAAAGAGTAATAGTTTGAAAGAGTAATGGTTCAAAACAGTAACGGTTTAAAACAATAACAGTCCAAATATAAAGAAATGAATGATTGAAAGAAATACCTATTGGTTGTTGATATGGTTATTATAAAATGTATCCTTGAATGAGGAAAATTTACGAGATAAGCCTGTGATTTGCAGGATGGACCACCCGAGTTGTGCAGCAACAACAACAGGGGAGCACAAGTAGAGCTTCTATTGCAGGTAGGTGATCCGCACATATACTTTATAGTTAAATTCCATGATTTAATATGTTATTGATGTGAAATGTGAATTACCGAATGTTGGATATTATGTGAAATGAGGAAAGTTTGCGTAATGATGTTGATATTTTGGATAGTATTCTGAGTGTATGTGTATTCGAGGTGAAAGGTTGTTGTGTAAATTGCCAAGTGATAAAATTATCGCTGACAACGAAAATATAAGAAGTGTGATTTAGGGCATGGACTAGCATACATTTAGTGTATGTTAGGATCCCGGGTAAGGGGATCGTCATGTTTGGACTAGCATACATTTAGTGTATGTTAGGGATCAACATGTATTGGCTAGCATACATTTAGTGTATGTTAGGATTCGGGGTAAGGGGATCCCGACGAAGGGGATCACCTTGCATCGATTCCTACGGGGTGATGATGATACTAGTGAAATTGGTATCAGTAATGTGTTAAGCAGAAATATTCATTGTTGATCTCATGAAATCTTGAATAGAGGTCGATAATGGAAAAGGAAACGATTTTTAGTAGTTGAATAAGAAAGAGTTTCCAATGAAAACCAAAAGGGAGAAGTGAATAAAATATGAATGCATGTTTGCCTTTATGGATATTTGTGTTGTTATATTTATTGTGATATTCATGTTTCAATAATATGTATTTTATTTCAGGACCATCACATGCACGACAGGAGTAGATCCTAGCTTATGTTCATTTTTTGTAATTCTAGGTTCTAGGGAGTATACCCTTGTATTTTGTAATAATACAACTTTTATATAACTTAATTTGTATAATTAATGTTTAAACTTGAATAGATAATCTTAACTCTGAAATTCATATGATTGTATCCATGTATACGTGTTTATCTCATTTATTCCTCTATTATGATATTTGTTGTTCAATATATGTTATAAATATTATCGTTGTGATGAAGATGATGTTTGTAGGATTGAAACCCAGGATGATTAGGTCGTGATTGAGTTATGAGATATGAAATATTAGAAGTGTAAATAGGTTAAATGTCGATAACTTGGGACCTCCCGATATAAGGGAGATTATACTGAAATTTTAGTCAAAATTTTGGTACAATTTAATATGAACTCCTTGCACACACACACGCGCACACGCACACACACATATATAATAATAATTATTGTGTGTGTCACTTGACATGGGATTGTTGCTTAATCCTGGATATGGGGATGTTACACGATGCTTCAGATACAATCAGTTCATCTGGGATTTGGTCATGTAAAAAGTTTCCAACTATGTTCATAATCTAGTAGTTGTAGTCTCCTCAATAACCTCTTTTAGAAACCCATCACACAAACAAAGTTGAATAACATTATGTGTTTGTTCCATGAAATCTTCTTTCTCTTTATCATCCATCCCTTTAGGCAAATTGTCTACACCTTCCAATGCCTTAAATAAGCCTTTTTGAAATGACAAGGCATGTATATTAATACACTACAGATTGAAATCGTTTCTACCATTAAATTTCTCTACATCAAACTTCATCATCAATGTTAGTTTTATGAAATCATTTCTATCATTAAATTTCTCTACATCAAACTTCATCATCGATGTTAGTTTTATCACAATCATGAAAGCCAATTGATAAACAAGCAAGATCTTATATTAGTTTGTGGTGAAAACAACCTTAAAATCTCAACTCAATTAGCTAATAAAGAAATATTAAAAGACAAGCACAATCAATTGCACAAGAGCATGCATGAAATTTACATGGTTCAATAACTTACACCTACTATAATTAGAGAAATTCAATATGAAAAGTAAGAGATCACGAAGTATCACATATAATTTTTCTCTCACCTAAAATCCTAAAGTGACCTAAAGTCATTTTTTTTTACTCTTTCTAGCTATAAAAATATAGAGAATGGAAGCACTAACAAATAAACCTTGCCTTTAAAATATAAAAAAATTAGGTTTTTATATGGATTAAATACATAGGTATTTCTTTGCTCACTTGGATCCCCAATTTAAAACAAACCTAACAATATAAATCCAAGACCAAGGTAAACTCAAATATTTCAATGAAAGGGGATGAAAACTACTTAAGATTCTATCCATTTGATAAATTTTTTTTAGATTTTAATAAGAACTACCTCCTTCTTTAACACTATTCATAACCATTTCCATCAGATCCAAAGCCTTTAATTTCAACTATTCATTACTCAGAAGATGGTCCACCATGTTATTTATTTCTCATCTTAGAACCATCTCACTCACATCTTTGTCAAGTCCCAATCTAGTATTCCATACGTCACAGATGTAGATTTGGTTAAAAAATCAATTAGCAAAGCTTGAAGAATGGTGAAAATATTGATAATGTTCATGTGATGGAGAAAATTCTAAGGTCTCTGGATTTAAAGTTTGATCATGTGGTTGTAGCAATTGAAGAATCAAAGAATTTGGAAGATCTGATAATAGAAGAATTAATGGGATCTCTGCAAACTGATGAGTAGAAAATTGATAAAAGAGGAGAATGAAGATCTCTTGAACAAGCATTGCAGACAAAGTCAATTATTATGAATGTTAGTGAATTTGGCAGAGGAGTATTTCAAAGAGGAAGGTTCTTTCACAGAAGAGGAAGAGGAGGAAGGTCATTTAGAAATCAAGAATCTCATGGTGCATGAAATCAAAATTTTAATTTCAGAGGTCGTGGCAGAAGCAGAGGAAGAAGTTGTGGAGGATATTCAAATTGAAGGAATAATAATGCAAACGTACAATGTTATAATTTTAAAGAGTTTGATTATTTTGCTTCAGATTATTTTCAATACAAATTTGAAGACAAGAATGTCAACTTTGCTGAGAAAGAAACTGATTCTAAAAAACCTGAATTATGTTGGCCTATGGGAAATTTGATGGCAGCAACTCTAACACCCGGTATCTAGATACAGGAGCATCAAATCATATATATGATAAGAAGGAAGCATTTGTTGATATCGATGAAAGTTATATAGATAACATTACCTTTGAAGATCTTTCTCAAAGACTAGTTGAAGGAAGAGGTAGAATTCTTATTAAACTTAAGAATGGTGTGCAGAAGTTCATATAAGGAGTTTTTTATATTCCAGACATGAAAAACAACATTCTGAGTTTGGGACAGTTTCTGGAGAAAGCCTTTGAAGTGCAGATAAAAGATAAGAATTTGAAGATTTTTTATGAGTCTGAAGCTGCAATTGCTTCATTTAAAATGACTAGAAACAGGATGTTTCCTCTGGATTTGAGTATATATCTGTCAAAGTGTTTTAAGGCAGAAATCTTCAACATGATGAATTTATGCCATCTACAATATAAACATTTAAACTTTGGATCACTAATGCTGATGGAGAAAAACAAAATGGTTTTTGGAATACCAAAGTTAGAGCACACAAGCAAAATGTGTGAAGTGTGTATAGTATGCTTTGCTTGTTTTCAGGAAATGATCCTATGATATTTGAAGAAGCATATCAAGAAAATAGATGGATGAAAGCAATGAAGGATGAGATCCATTCCATCATAAAAAATAATATATGGGAATTGACAACACGTCCCGAAAGACAATGCAATAGGAGAAAAATGGATCTTCAAGACAAAGAGGAATGCAGAAGAAGAAATTGAAAAACATAAAGCCAAATTAGTAGCGAAATGATATAAGCAACAATATAGAGTTGATTATGAAGATGTTTCTGCTCTAGTAGCAAGAACAGAAATAGTAAGACTGCTGATTTCCCTAGTAGCTCAGAAAAGATGGGAGATATTTCAGATGGATGTAAAGTCAGCATTCTTAAATGGCAACCTTGAAGAGGAAGTTTATGTAGAACAACCAATTGGTTTTGTGATAAAAGAAGAAGAAGAAAAGGTTTACAAAATGAAGAAAGCTTTTTATGGGCTTAAACAAGCGCCAACAGCATGGAACTCCATAATTTATGGCTACTTTTCACAAAAAGGATTCACAAGAAAAGTTTATAAGGCAGAGTAATGTTTGATGATATACTTTTCACAAGGAATGATCCTACTATGATTCAAGAATTCAAGCAATCCATGGTGAAGGAATTTGAAATGACAAACTTAGGTCTCATGGCCTATTTTATGGGATTAGAGGTGAAGTAGTGCAGTGATGGAATCTTCATTTCACAAGCCATGCAACAAAAGTTTTGAAGAAATTTGTTATGGAAGATTGTTGTCCAACAAACAATCCAGTTGAATATGGAACCAAGTTAACTAAAGAAGGAGAATGAGACTTAGTTAATCCTACATACTATAAAAGTATTATGAATTGCTTGTGTTATCTAACGTGTACCAGACCAGACATTTTGTTTGGAGTGGGCTTGATTAGCAGATATATGGAGAAGCCAATAAGTTCACATTTGAAGACAGCAAAGAGGATCCTTCATTTTGTTAAAGGAAGAACAAGCTATGGATTGTTTTATTCATCTTCACAGAATCTTGAAATTACAGGTTATAGTGATAATGACTAGGTAGGAAACTTGGAAGATAGAAAATGTACAACTGGATTTGTATTTTTTTTATAGGAGAAAAAGCTTTCACGTGGACATCAAAGAAATAATCTATTGTTGCATTATCGATATGTGAAGCAAAATACATTGTTGTTGCATCGTGTGTGTGTTATGCAATATGGCTAAAGAAACGGATGGAAGATTTGCAGTAAAAACAGAGCAAGGCTACACGAATCTTTGTTGATAACAAGTCTGCTATAGCACTTGCTAAGAATCCAGTTCATCATGAACATTTAAAACATATTGATACTTGATTTCACTTCATTAAAGAGAACATAAAATAAGGCAATATGGAGTTAGTTCATGTCAAAACTCATGAACAAATTGCTGACATTTTTACAAAGCCATTGAAGACTGATGTTTTATGTTATTTGCAGAAGAAGTTTGGAATCGTGAAGATGGATAGAACAAGTTTAAGAGGGGAGAATATTAGTTATTAAACTTGTTTACTAAGATTAAGTGAATTGAAGTTAATGCTATAATAAATATTCATGAACATCAGAAATACAATGAATCTAGAGTAAGTATTGGAGAGTCTAATATTAATTAAGTACTTCGAAGATTGTAAAAGATATTTTATAATGTCTATATATATTGTATGGATTGGATAATGAAAGGTGTATTGTATGGATTTGATAATGAAAGGTGTAAGAATACCATTATTTAGTGTATTGTATTCCACCAAAATTGTGAGTTGTAACCCCTCCTCTGTTCTGTTATTGTTTTTTTCCAACACTTTGTGCAATTTTTAGGACACATCCAGTAGTTGGATCGGCAGGAATGTAGCTGATGTTATCACTATCCGATGCATTAAATTGTTCGATGAGCTCCTATAAGCTGTGGGATGGTTCTATCAGTTTCTTTTGTCTGGTTTGTTCCATAGATTGCAATTCATCAGGAATTGAATTTCATTCTAATCCCCTATATTGCCCATATCTATTTCATGGGTTTGAATTCTTGAGAATAAGAAACAAACCGAAGGGAGATTGAGAGATATTACTCTTGAATTAATATGATCATTGTTGACCAACTTTTAATTACTAGTAGCGTTTTATTTCCATTAGCATAGGATGGCACTAGCTCTTTTAAAGAATCAATTGTTATTTCTAAAAGTAGCACTTTTGATTCACACACACACTGTAGCAAAATGGACATAGGGGATAATGAGAAGATAATGAAAGCCATTATAAAGTTCTTCTGGATATTATCCAAATGGCTCCTATTCAATTAGACTTCCTACAAGTGGTATCTGAGCCCCAAATCTTTGGATGTGAGACATGGCTCTTGACACTCAGTCTCAAGATTTCAAAAGGCTAGAAAACTCACTTGAATCTAGTGGTAAGAAATAAGCACAAAAGTATAAACAAGTAATGAAAATGCTGGAAGTATTTGGTCAAAACCCAGAAAATACTAAATCCATCCATGAAGCCAAGTTTGGGGAGCTTAAAGATCTTATTAGTGGATTTTTTTGTACTAACAGAGCTCTATTTTATAAAAGTAGCAATTGTCTACAGAAGGAACCAGTACAACAAGGGACCATCAAACTTCTCATCATGGTGAATATGCTTCAAGAGCATGCTTGGTTCGTCAAGGAGGTCACCACCCCTTTAAGGTACATAATCCTAAATGAGATTTTTTTTAATTTTAATGATGATTATGTGCACAAATGGCTTTGCAATTATAACCAGTACTTTGACATTGAAGAAATTCATGATTTTGAGAAGTTTAAAGTAGCCTCATATTATCTTTAATGGTATGGCTCTTAATTGGCACCAAAACTTTATGACAATTTTAGGGAATCAAAAGGTTATTTAGGGTGAATATATAGAAGCATTATATAGTAAGTTTGGGGTCAGAAGGATCCATTGGAAGAGCTTAAGAATCTTAAGCAAGTGAAAAACATAAACTTGTATTTGGGATTTTGATATGTTGTAGAATAGAGAAGAGACTAATGAGAAATAGGCTCTTGTGTTTTTTTAGGAGGATTAGAGATTGAGATCAAGAACTTGGTTAGGATGTTTGAACCAAAAGCTCTAAAGCAAGCTTGCAACTTAGCACGCCTACAAGAAAATACCTTTTCTTATAGGAGATCCCACCAAGGCTATATCAAACACACCTCTCTAACTGTAACCCACACTAACCAATCTAAACTTTCCCTAGTTCGACACCCTACACAAAAGTAGACTACAAATTGGTCCCAACACATAAAATAATCAATAGAATGCTAATTTTTGGAAATTCATGCTCCTAGTGGACTTGACCTTTAAAAAAATACAGAGTATGCATCTCAAGCAGCTTTAAGGGAAATTGAGGGTTTGCCAGAACTAGGAGAAATTTATCCTTTTGATGGTTCTGCTGACCAGCTTGGTTTGGTTGACTCTAATAGTGGTAAATGCCTTTCTGCTGCAATTCTTCTTTATTATAGATGAACCTTATTGGAAATTCTTATAAAATATCTCCAAGCTAGAGCGTTCTTGTACTTTAAGATATATAAAAAGCAAGACATTACCCATGTTGCAATCATGACAAGTTCTGTTAAGAATAACCATGAGCATATTACTATCTATTTGTTAATGGCATCATTATCTTGATGTTGTTTATTCTGTTTTTACTTCTTTAGATTTAAACTTATCTAGGATAAGTCTAGCTAGTTACATAACTCCTTAGATAAAGAAGATTATGGTTGTTAAGTTTCTTATCTTGTAGTGTTTGATTTCATCTATAAATACAAGTTAAGGGATGGCAGTAACCTATGAAAAACTATTATGCTTTTTGTTCTTTGCTGCAAATTCTCTATTCTTTGTTTTTCTGCTTATCGTCAACTTAACATATTCACTTTTTTATATATCTGTTATCAACAATTGGTATCAGAACATATTCTTAATCTTTAAAGGGTTGTGAGTGAAACATGAGAGATTAGTGAGGTTTTTAAGCAATGGATTCTGCAAACTTTCCGGCAAAAACACTAGTGTTCACAGGATAAAATTATGGTGTGTGGCTTGTTAAAATGGAAACTTATCTTAAACCCTTTGACTTGTGGGAGATAGTGGAAAGTGATAAATAACCAACTCCACTACGAAAAAATCCCACAATTGCACATATCAAGTTCTTTAATGAAGAAAAGGCAAAGCGGTACAAAACTCTTACATGTCTTCATAATACGGTGAGTGAAGAAATTTTCACCAAAATTATGGCTTGTAAATCTACCAAGAGACATAGGATAAGTTAAAAGCAGAATTTCATGGAGATGAGAAGTCTAAAAAGATGCAAGTCTTGAATCTTAAAAGACAGTTTGAAGGTTTGAAGATGAAGGAAACCGAGACTATCAAAGACTTCTCTTCTTAAATTTCATAAATTATGAATTAAGTGAGACTCTTGGGAGAAGATTTTCTTGATTCAAGAGTAATGGAGAAAGTTCTGGTAAGTTTACCGGAGTAATTTGAGCATAAGATGAAGGAAACCAAGACTATCAAAGACTTCTCTTCTTAAATTTCACAAATTATGAATTAAGTGAGACTCTTGGGAGAAGATTTTTCTGATTCAAGAATAGTGGAGAAAGTTTTGGTAAGTTTACCAGAGTAATTTGAGCATAAAATTTGCTATATAGAAGATTCAAATGACTTCTCAGACATGAGTCTACAAGAGTTAGTAAACGCATTACAAGTAGTTGAGCAGAGGCAAGCTTATAGACAAAAAGGTACAAGTGAAGGAGCCCTTGTTGCAGTTTCAAAAGAGGAGTTGGGCTAAGAACAATCAAGAAGGAAAAAGGGAAAAAGGAAAAAGTTGGCAATCAATTAATTGGCAACAAAACAATAACAATTACATCACTAAAAGGAAAGAGAGGAGAGAACATTTCCCTCCTTGCAAATTCTATCAGAAAACAAATCATCTTGAAACTTGGTGTTGGCTTAAGAATGCATAATGCAAAAGTTGCAAGCAATTTGGTCACATCTAAAGATTTTGCAAAAACAAAGCTGGAGCAGTAAAATAAGCTCAAGTTGTAGAAAATTCAGAAGTTAAGGAAGATCTTTTATTCATGGTTATAATAGAAAAGATATGTACCACAACAAAGGTAAATGATTCATGGCTTACTGATAATGGTTGCACTAATCACATGACTGCATATTTAAGTTTATTCAAGGATATGGACAAAAGCTACCTGTCCAAAGTCAAAATTCGGAATGGAGACTATGTGAAGGTTGAAGGAAAAGGTGCAATTGAAGTAGAAACAATGTCAGGTACAAAACTTCTTAAGAATATGTTGTATCTACCTAAGATTAATCAGAATCTAGTAAGTATGGGATAATTAATTGAATCTGGTTACTCAATATCTTTTAATGATGGAGTGTATGACATTAAAGATAAAAGAAGAAAACTACTGCTATTTGTTAAGATGATAAATATGAGCTTTATGTTGATTGGAGAGAAGTATGCTTGAATGTTAATACCTGTGATGATAATGATTCTATTTTATGGCACAAAAGGCTGGGCCATTTCAATTATGCAACCTTAAAAAGGATGGTTGATCTGAAGATGACCTCTGATTTACCAGAAATACAAGAACTAAATAATGTTTGTGAAGCTTGTCAACTAGAAAAGCAGACTATAATTGTTTTTCCTGACACTGCTTTTAGAGCAACATCAAAACTCTAGTTGATACACACAGATGTGTGTCGCCCGATACATAATGAATCTTTGAATGGCTCAAAGTACTTTCTATTATTTGTTGATGACTATAGCAGGTTCTACTGGGTTTATTTTCTTACAACTAAAGCTGATGTGTTTGCTGAGTTTGTAAGGTTTAAAACAATAGTTGAGCTAGAAATAAGAAACAAACTGAAGATGTTAAGGTCTACCAATGGGGGTGAGTATACCTCTTGATAATTTGAGGGATAATTGGCAAAAGAGGGATCAAACATTAGCTAACAGTTCCTTATACTCCACACCAGAATGGTGTCAGTGAGAGGAGAAACCAAACATTGATGGAGATGGCAAGATGTTTGCTATATGAGAAGAAAATGTAATTAAAATTCTAGACAGAGGCATTAAACACAGTATCCTACCTTCTAAATCGTATGGCCACAAGAGTTTTGGGAGACAAGACTCTTTATGAAATCTTATATGGTTTTAAACCTAGTGTTGATTATTTAAAAGTTTTTGGCTGCCCTTGTTATGTCTTGAAACTTGTAGTTAAAAGGAGAAAACTTGATCAAAAGGTTGATTTAAGAATTCTTATACGTTATAGCACTAAATCTAAGGCCTGTAAAATCTATGATCTTAAATTTAATAAAGTGATTGCTAGAGATGTAAAAGTTGCAGAATATGTTACTTGGAACTAGGAAACTACATCAATTGAAGGGACTAAACAAAAGTGACAAATTAAAATGGATGTTGAGAGGATGATGATGTTATCGATAATAAACCAGTAAAAGGGATAAGGTCCTTAACTGACGTTTACAGCAGGTGCAACATTGCTGAAGCAAAACCAATAGATTTTGAAGAAGCAATCAACTCACAAGTGTGGATAACAACAATGAAGGAGGTGCTCACTATGATAGAAAAGAAGGAAATATAGATGCTAGTTGACAGACTAGTTCACAAGAAGGTAATAAGTGTGAAGTGGATTTTCAAAACCAAATTACATACAGATGAGAATATCAACAAGCACAAAGCAAGGCTTATAGTAAAAGGGTATTCACAAGAACCAAGTGTTGATTTCACAAACACGTTTGCAGGTATTGATTTCACTAACACATTTGCTCCAGTTTCTAGGCTTGATACAATAAAGCTTTTGCTTGCTTTAATAGAACAAAATGGTTGGTATATCTTTCAATTAGATGTCAAGTCTGCTTTTCTTAACGGTGTTCTAAATGAAGAAATATATATTGAACAACCTGATGGCTTTGAAGAAGAGAAAGAGATTACATCAAACAATGTGTATTTGTTAAAGAAGGCTTTGTATGGAATCAAATAGGCTTCTAGAGCTTGGTACAACAAATTGGATAGTCACCTTTTAAGCTTAGGCTTTGAAAGGAGTATGAATGAAGTAACTTTAAATGTAAAACATGTTGATAAGCATAAACTGGTCATGCCAATATATATAGATGATTTACTGATTACAGGAGATAAGGAGCAGCTTATATAGGAGTTTAAAACCAATATGAAGGATAAGTTTGAGATGAAAGAACATGGTATGCTATCATATTTCTTAGGCATGGAAGTAACTCAATTTGAGCAAGGTTATTTTCTATATCAGAAGAGGTTTATAGTGAAGACACTTTCAATTTTTTCAGAATCTCCTTAGTATACTTCTTTTTACATATGAAGATTCCATCATTGCTTTGTTTCACCTTAATTCCAAGGAAGTAAGACATCAAACAAAGGTCTGTCATCTCCAATACATTAAGCATTTCAGCCTTGAACTCTTCTATTGGTGTCTTATCACTTCCTATTACAAGTAAGTCATCAACATAAATATATATAATAATTAAGTTTGCATCAGTTCCTTTTACATATAATGGCCTCACTCAGACTTTTAACAAAGCCAAGTTTATATAGATGCTCATCAATTCTACTATACCATGCTCTAGGAACCTGTTTAAGGCCATATAAAGCCTTCTTCAACAAGTAGACCTTCTCCTATTGTCCCTTGACTTCAAAACCTCTTGGTTGTTCTATGTAAATCTCCTCTTGCAGATATCCATTCAGAAACGCAAATTTTACATCTATCTGATAAACTTTCCAATCCTTTTATGCAGACAATGCAAGTAGCAATTTGATTGTATCAAGTCATAATACCGGTGCAAAGGTTTTTGAAAAGTCCACTCCAAACACTTGAGCAAAGCCCTTCACAACTAATTTGGCTTTGTAATTGTTTATAGAACCATTTGTATTTTGTTTGTTTATATAAACCCATTTGACTCCTATGGCCTTTTTATGTAAAGGCTTGTCCATCAACACCCAGGTATCATTCTTTTCGATCATTCTAAGTTCTTCTTTCATTGCTTTAATCCATTTGTTATTCTTCACTACCTCCTCAAATAGCAATATTGCTACTTTCACAAATCTCAGATAAGGATCTTGTACCTCTGACCGACTCATAATCAATATTGTCATTAATAAGCTCCCAAGTTGAAGATTCCTTCTTTTCTGTTGACGATTCATGCTTCTCTTCTAGTTCCTCCCATTTCCATTGTTTATCTTCCATGAAGTTAATGATTAGTACTTAAAAGTGCATTTTTATCAAGGTTTTATATCATCATTTTGCACTTGAAGTATCAATAACTCCTTAACTAGAGCATGTTTTATAATAACAGATCTGATAATATAAGATAGCTTTAATTTATGGTAAATGTTCATTTTAAATGCAAGCATATCTCACAATTCAAAGGATTGATTGATGTGATTAACTATTGAAAGTGAAAGGACAAAGAAACAGCTAAGATTAGAAAGGAGATACCGATTCAATTCAAATTGGAACACTGTTCAGTTATTGGGTCATATCTGGAGCTGTAGATCTTGGATTTCAGCTTAATTTATATGGATGGAAAACTAAGAAATAGGCCTACAATGTTCATGAATAGTGTAAGACCCAAATCTGCCGTTTTCAAATTCAAAGTTTGGCCACAAAAGAGAAGTCAGAATCTATCCTGTAATCCAGCCCAAACACTGCTTAGCATTTTACCCATATCTGGAGTTCTAGAAGGCCAAATGATGTGAAATTTGGTAGGTGGAAGGAAAAGACAATTTACAACAACTTTCATGAAGAAGATGTTCTCAAATTCGGATGGTAACAATGACATTTCATCCAGACAAGAGCTTGAGGTCTATCCACCACGTCCACCAACAGCAATACTCAGTATTTTAGCCATATCTTGAGCTCTAGTGATCCAAATGCTCTGAAATTTTATGGGTGACAAGATAAGATGATTTCCAACAACTTTCATGGGAACACTTTGCCAAATTCTGAATGGAGCAAT
>Ga0325403_1001581_pt1 | contig 19159 bp, 13 predicted proteins | sample PopdelMetagenome_19_FD_205665 | JGI IMG/M metagenome (GOLD analysis project Ga0325403, IMG submission 205665) | Populus deltoides microbial communities from Bellville, Georgia, United States - Xylem-PdKOR-R4 | ecosystem: Host-associated > Plants > Phyllosphere > Stem > Wood/Secondary xylem...
TAGATCATGGGTCAATCTTTGTAATAGGTTTTAAATAATAATCATAGCTAACCAAGTAACATAGAAATTTCTTTTCATCTGTACAACATAGAGCTTACCTGAAAACCCAAACTGGAATATGATTTTGAATGATCTTTTTTAGAATGGGAAGCATGTTGATATTACCATCAGTATCACTGTAGTGTAATACGCTGCCCAATAAAACATGATGCACAAATTAGATTTATTGTTTATGCTTTGCAGTAGTTATGCAACATATGGTATGACTAGCACACCTAAACAAGGATTTGTTTCATAAAGTAATTAAGACCGTCAGGAATTAACATCAAAAGAGAAGCATCTGAATTAACTGTATTTCTTAAGATAATTTCATACATGAGTTAAGATGACAGTGCTTAAATGATCTAGAAACCAAAAGAGGTGGCCTTCAAAGAATTTAACGTGATGAAAAACATGTCTTCTGACACTGTTTCCTTAAATAAAGAAAGAGAAAGAGAAAGCATACCACACTTACTTACTGCACATAAACCAAGGACTGAGTAATTTTGTTCGATTTGCATGAAGAGCCTTCTGAACCTCGGGAAGATTGAAATAGAAACGTCTTTCATAGGTCATACATACGTCAACACCAACACTAATCTTGGTAGCCTGAGTATATTTGAAAAAGATCAAGTGGCTTAATAATATCAGAAATATGAACTTACAACGAGAAATGAACAAAGAAAGAGGGAGGGAGCAAACCATTTTCCTCAATCGCAGTTCTTGATTTACTATAGATGGATAACAAACATCGAGGATCACGTCGTATTTGTTTATATAATGACCAATGATGTTATTTGATTGAGATATTGCATTATTGCAAGTATCAGTTACATTATGCGGACTTGCAAAGGTGTTGTCGTCAAATTCGCATTCATTCATGATCTTAAGTCAGATCTCATCAAAAATCATCCCATGTGACCAAAAGATTTTGAATGTTGCTGGAACATCCTGATTAAGTCTAAGAAGTGGATTGCCAATCTAACCAAATATGTTGAACAAATGAATATACAGGAAAAAAACAAGCTCATAAACACAGTAGTTATATTAAATCACAGAAAATAAAGTTTAAGGTTTTCTTACAACAACTCCTTTGATATTGAACTTAAAATCAGTTGACTGTGCATTATGGTCCAAAGGAACCTCGGCAAGCTGTGGTATGCAATGTCCTACATGACAATTTTTATAATGTAAGAATTTTACAAAAACAGACCAACCAGAAGTGTCATGTTGTCTTCTGCAAACTTAGGATGATTTGGTATGGTTAATAATTGGAAACCTTTATTGAGTTTAGTTGTCACTACAAATTGGCTGATAACATTTGAACAAAGGGGTGCCCTTTGAAATTTTTTGTAAAAATAACAAGTATAAAACAAAAATGAAACTTTTCAAAGCATTTGGTTACACTTGCATAACTTTCTCCGATAAGAAACAGTTCTTGGGATTTGAATTCTGGGAACTTATCATTCCACTTCAAGAAGAACATGTGCATATCATCGGCTGTTAGAAGAAGTGTTAATGAGGTCAATCTAAAATAACCCATAAGCCAAATTTAACAAATTCTACATAGTCATCTTTGTTTTTGTACTTAAATTAATAAGAAAATCTTAGTGTTAAATAAATTAAGAGAAACTTAATTTGGTGGTTTGCAGTTTTCTATACCTGTTTTAGCATCCCCAATGGTACAATCAGAAGATGTATTTGAGTACGACCATCCTACTCCAGCAGGAGACTCGACAAAGAGGAGATTAGATGCCGCAGAAGATGAAAGATGGAACTCTTTCATGTTATAATCAATTAAATCAGGCACTTGTACTAGGATTTATTGTTTTGCTAACTATATGCTACCTCTGTTCCAGGACATGGAATTTCTTCTAAGGTCGCGGCCATCGCTTCTAGGAAAGAATGGACCCAACTCCGTGAAGGCTCCTCCACCAATAGAGGAACAACTTGGGCCTGAACATGGAATATTAATATTAAAACTTGAATCTCTCAACATCACGGGAAATGTTATGGAATTCTAAACCCATGCTAAGAGAATAGCTTGGGTCAGACCTAAAATAAAATGCAACAATTTTGATTCAAATATCATTGAAGATTTTGATTTGAATATACAACAATACTGTCAATTTATCACAGCAGCAGATTCTTCATTAATGTCTAATCACGTGTTAATTCCAGCCCCATAAGCAAAAGCAATGGTTAAGTAAAACAAATTATATCAGGGCTAATTTGTAATGTGTTCTTCATTTTTAATTTATAAGATTTGTCTCTGATTCACCCAAAAGGAAAGAATGAAAATTATGAATCTTGCAACGGTTGGTGATAGAGTCCTAGAGGTAAAAATTTCAATCCCTTTATTTTCTTTTGCTATCTCTCGCTGATCAAGCAAAGCATAAATTTTCCATACATCATAGCATATCTTGGAAGTTTATACGTACTGCATTTGACTAACAAGTGATAAAATAATCCAAATTTTATAGTTTTGTTGGTGAAGCATTACCGAAGCTGCATCTGAAGAGAATCGATAAAATTAGAAACGTATAGGATATAAAATAAAAATTTAACATTGAACAGTCTAGGTTTTTTGAAAACAGCAAGAGGGAAGGAGGAAAGAGAATAAATCTTGAATGAAGAAAGCAAATTTGAAGCACAGTACCATCAAGTACAGGTAGAAAATGATATAAAATTGAACCCCGTTAACCAGTCATAATAGCACACTGTATTTTTTTATGAACAAAGATTTCATGCCTCAAAATGTATTAAAAACTATACAGCAAACATAAACACTCTAAAAAAGAATTTGTTGTTTAAGAGAAGAAATAATTACCCCCATTGAGCCAGAGAGCTAGGGGCTTCTGGTTAGGGTCCTTTTTAGCCTCAAGAAAGTAGTAAACAAGCTCCTCCCATTCCTGACATCCACATCAATATAACCAGTGTACTGCTTGAAGCCAACCTTTGGTTGACCAAGCAAGTTGAGCACCAGATCCTCAACTGGATATCCATCCACATCATCACTCACCAACAACCAGAAACTTATCACAACAATGAATACCGCGCCAAACCAACACCTACCCATCTCGTGAAACCCTATGACCCTATTATACAGTGCAAGAAGCAAAACCACACCCTTTTATCATAAACTCCCACACAATTAAATCCTTCTCTGCACTGGGCTAGGAGTATTAAGTATATTACTATATTATATTAGAACAAACCACCCAAAAAAAAAAAGTCCAAAAATTTTGACAAAAAAGAAATCTAATAATGATAATACTCTATAGGGTGTGTGTGTGTGTAATGAAACAAATTTTGTTGCACAGGGCACGTGATTTCCGGACCTTCCTTTGATGAAAAGGCGTCTCTATATATTTATTCATAGGCCAGATCTGCCATAGTATAAAAGTTTTACTATACATATGTATAATGTATTTATGGTTGTATAGATAATACCGATACAACCTATATAGGAGAGAAAGATGTTGGGAAGTTGCAGGCACTTCAGGTCCTGCTTTGCTTTACTTGTAGGTAGTGAATTTGGGTGAGAGACGTTGGTAATATAATATAACATTATAGTATTAATGTTTCTTGTCTGTTTTAAGTTAAAGAAGAAAATCCAAAAGGAGATCCATTTGGTATCTTTCAAATTCTATTAACAATTGAACTGAACCAAACAAAAAAGTAAAAGAAAAAAGGGCTAATAAAAAACCCAAAAATCATGAAAAAAAGAGAGAATATAAGAGGTTAGGTTAGGTAGAGGTATTCAAAAAAATCGACCAACCAATTAAACATAAAAAAAAATTAACCGAAAAAACCAAACCGATAGAAAAAAACCGAATAAACCGATTAAAAAATAAAAAAACAACATTGTCCGGTTCCGGTTTAAAAAAGCTTAAACCGATTGAACCAGACCAAACCGAACCGGTTTAAAAAAAAGGTATAAAAAGAACTATGCCTAACCCTAAATCACTTTCACACTTTCCAGCCGCCAACCCCCCCTGCAGCCTTTCCCTTTTCCCTTTTCCCTTCCTATAACCCTAAATCACTTTCCCCCTTTTCAGCTGCCACCCCCCCTCCCCCTTCAGCCTTCCCCTTCCCCTTCCCAGAACCCTAAATCACTTTCTCCCTTTCCAGCCGCCGCCACCCCCTCAAGCCTTCCCTTCCCTTTCCCCCTTCCCAGTCTTTCCCTTCCAGTTTCACAATCCAGATGCGAAGGAACCATTATTCAAGAAATCTTGCCTTTAATAGTTATATAGTATAACTTCTACTAGTTTCATCCTTGTGCTAGGCGGAGGCAAGCTTTAAGATTCTCTACATACCCCTAAAGAAAAGGTTTTGCTAAAGCTAATAGGACATTCACAGCTAGTGAAAGAGCCAAAGCCCGAGAAAATTTATGGTCAATCAGCTCTTTCCGGGACCTCCCTTCCCATTTCCCCCTTCTCAGCCTTTCCCTTCCCCTTCCCCTTCCCCTTCCCAGCCCCTATGTGGAAGACTTTGATTGCTAGTTACTTTTTCTGGTTGCTTTTCTTAAATTTCTAAGTGTTGCTGTGATTAATAGCTTAGATTGATATTTGATGTCAAATTTTTCTTCGATTTAGCTCAGTGATGAAGATTAGTCCGGTTTTTCTGGTTTTTATGCTTAAAAACTGACCCGAACCGAACAAAATCGATCAGTTTGAACCGGTTCTCTGTTCAGTTCAGGTTATATTAATAAGGAATAATATTTTCTGGTTTGGTTGAAACCAGATCGAACCAGACCATGAACACCCCTAAGGTCAGGTATTTTCTTTGGCATTCTTTTACCCTTTGAGCGCTTCATGGGAAAATATTAACATAGTTTTATTATATTTGATAAAAATCTTGAGTCCACTTGCAGTTGAGAGAGATTGTAATGCGCAAAACATTCAATGAAGAGAAAGAGAAAAAAGAAATGCAATGTGATGAACCCAAATTTAATGGGCTTTAAACCCTAATGAACACGGGTTTCAGGTAGGGCGTTTAGGCCTACTTTTCCTCTTAACAAGCTTAAATAACTCACCTAAACCCAACACTCCCTCGATAATTTTTCAGGACCTTCACGTCGATCCCTTGATATTTTATATTGATCCAAAACATATTATTTTGAGTTGAATACATTTCAAAATATCGCAGCGATAGAATAACTCTTTAGTCTTTCCTCTCCACAAAATGATAAGACTCGTGTGCTATAAATACCCTATGAATCATTTAAGCTCCAAGTTCATACTCTCATCGTTCTCAATATTTTTAGCATATATATTTTCAGATTTTGTCTCTCTAAAATATCATTGCACTTTCTTTTTCTAAAAAGATATTTAAGCATCTAAGAATCCCCAAATCTATATAAAAAAAGGACATTTTGCAGGTACTAATCACAAGCCACCTCAGCCTACCAAGCACCAAGTACAAGCTACCTACCACCTTGGCTAAGAAGAATGGATCAGAATGCTAGAACTAAGAGATTAACAGATTATCCAACACATAAGCCTTACTTCTAAGCTACATGAATTTTTTTGGAACCTTTATTGGCGCCGTCTGTGGGAAATGAACAAAAAGACAGTTCATTCCTATTTCTCAAAAGCTTTTTTTATGGTTGGTGAAACCTCAATGCAATAGTAGCTATGCTAATGGCTACGTTAATGACATGTCAATGGTTATGTCTGCGATTACGGCCACAATTACACCCTATGTGGCTACACCAGCAACTACACCCATGATGATGCCCACGATCATATTTTTCGCTACACCTATGACTATGCCCACGACTATGCCTATAAATAATTTTTGTGGCAGCATATGCACACTAAAAGGTGTCATCATGACTTGGAGGGCTCTAATGATACCTAAAAAGCGAGCTCCACCTATTAGACAAGTTCCACTTATTAGGAAAGTTCCATCTACTGAATGAGCACAACTCTCATTAGAAAGGATTGACTTGGTCTCCCTATTGTAATAGCATCGCTCTTCAAAGAAGTGATTCACTTGATCTTTTTAGGACAATATCCTAACAGTCTCTAAATTATTGGTATGAGATCTCTCTAGTGCAATAACATTAATTTTCAAGGGATTGAAATGAGGTCTCTCTAGTGAAATAACACTAGTCTCCAAAGAAGGGATTGATTTGGTTTTTCTAGTGCAACAACACTACCCCTATGAATTCCCTCTAGCCCCTTAGAAAATTTTTAAGCACAAGTTTCTCAAATGGATTCTTTCAATGAGTTCCTCCAATAAATTCCTTAAATGAGTTTCACAATATTTTATACCGATCCAAAATATCACAGGGATTAAATGACTCTTCAACTCCTCTTTTTCATGAAAAGACAAGACTCATAAGCTATAAATACCTCTTGAGTCTTTCAAGCTCTAGCTTCACAATCTCTTCATTCTCAATATTTTTAGCATATATATTTTTAGAGTCTATCTCTCTAAAATATCATTATACTTTCTCTCTCTAAAAAGACGTTTACTTAAACATTTGAGAGTTTATAAATCTACAAAAACAAGGACCTATTATAGGTACAACCCATATGTTACCTTAGTCTATTAAGCACCAAATACAAGCTACCAGTCACTTTGGCTAAGAAGAATGGATTAGATTACTAGAACTAAGAGATTAATTGATTATCCAACACATAAATCTTGTTGCTAAGCTACACTTAAACTTGAGTGAAAAGTTGAGACAAAAACAACTGTTTTTATTATTTGACCTTTTTAGATGTAGATCCCCTACCTGGCCACAGCCATTCTTTTTTTTATAAGGTTAAAGGTACCTCATTGTGAGGATCGACTCAATCAATATTACAGATGATGAATTTTTGTCAAAACTTAATAGTTATGGGCAAAAAACTCGAACTTTGACTACAATTATGTTATATCAAAAATTTTGTCTTTGAAAATAAGGAATGTGTTATATTAGTTTGTAAAAAAACCTCATTATGGTCTTGATTAAGTTTGTTAACAAGTTTTTCAAGTAACGTTTATAATTATAAGGTTCTTTTCTCTTTCAAGGACGATATTGTCAGGGTATAAAATGAAATTGTTCTCCATTCTCGCTTTCTTTCTTGTTGCTTCTCTGGATCTTGCAGGTTCTGTGACATTTTTTTAGGAGTTAAGCTACCATCTTCAAAATCATCAAAGAGAAGCTGTTCTTCTCCTTCTTCTCTGTCTTCATCGTCTCCTGACACTTCTTCAATTATGGTTGGTTTACGGACTGGCTCAGGCTTGGAGTTTTTCTTCTTCGGGGTTTGGTTTGTGAGGAGTTTATGGGAAGGAGAAGGTTTGGTTTGTGAGCGAAGTCTTGCAGTAGGAGAAGGTAGTGCTTGGCGAAATTGAAATCGGAGGAAATCTTAACTTCCATGGGGAAATCAAATTCATTTTAGGTTAGTATGGAAATGGAAAGTGAAAATGATTGAATTCTCGTCTCGGGCTCAAGTTTGGGAAACTGGTAGGGGGGTTTGAAGGGGACAATGGAGGGAGGGACAAGCATCATTGCTAGTGCTATGGTAAAAAGGATTGCAAATAAATAAGAACGATGTCGTTAAAATGTATTTTCCTCAACAGAGGAATTTTGATGAATTTATGTAAAAAACTTGATTGATGATATGACTTGGGAGTTTGTCCTGAGACAAAACAACGTGAAAAGCTTGTAAAAGTTACAGAAACTAATGGCTTTCAAAGATGAAACTCTGCTTCCATCTGTCAATCTCTCTTCCAATGAAGTTCAACAATTAACCACCACTGCCTGATACTCTCTACCGTCATCTACTAGTTTGTAATAACGTCTGAAATCTGTCCCATGCTGTGCCTGAAGTTGAGCTGTAATTAACGTGGATCTACTGCAGCTTCCTTGTGGTCTTCTTTACCCATGAGTTGAACAAAACTTGGCCTGCAGGCACTAAACTTCTCCCTGTGGATATTGAACCGAGAAAAAATCAATGCTTGAAAAGAGAACCAACAGATGATGTGTACTAAGTGAAAGAAAGATGGGTGAACCACAGAGCTTACCCAGATCTAAAAGTGGGCAGATCAAACCACTGGAGTCTCCGATGCAATGGTTTTCAGCACAAGTTTCGGGGTTGGGATCCTGAAGGGCATTTCAAAGTTCAAACATCCCTATCTTGAGGAAACTCCTTCCGTTTGCTTCTCACTATGATGTTGTAACCAGAACGAAATCACAATGTTGGCCGAAGTGCATTAAGAAGTCAAATCAATCTGAAGGAGCCAAAAGCTAAGCGAATGATAACAACTGAATTCTGGAATTGGTAAGAAAGTTAAATGATTTTCAGGACCATAACCAACAAATATGTTTATGGTCAGTTATATTGTGTTTTACACCTGGTTGTTTATGATGTCAATCAATTGCTTCAGGTAGTCCCTTTCTACAAGTCATAGTACCATCTTCAAGTCATTGAGAAGCTGCTCTTCTTCTTTGTAAGCAGGTGGGCAGGTAGTGAAGAAGGACTGACCTTTCTCATTCTTCATCATCGCCAAAAAAATCAAGCTGAACAACATAATCATTTTCTCTCATCAGCGGTGTCAAATCTTTCAAAACTGCATCGATTTCTGATGCGCTATGATGAGATTTGTCTCCTGCCACAAACATGTTCGTCTCCTGTCCAACTACAATCCAGCTACACCCAGGCAACTTCTTCACTCCTTTTTCTCTCATTTCCCTCCTCAAAGTATTGACCTCATCCCAGTTTCCTGATGCGGCATAAATGTTAGAAAGCAGTACATAGGGTGAAGAGTTTTGTGGTTCAAGCTCAATGAGTTTTTCAGCAGCTTGTTGGCCCCTGATGTCATCTCCATGTATTCTGCAGGCCCCAAGCATTGTAGCCCAAACCTTAGCATCAGGTTCAAAATTAAGTTTGTTAATGAACTCTTCAGCTTCTTTTAGAGAACCCCATCTACCTAGAAGATCAACCATGCAGGCACAATGATCTGCTCTAGGCTGCATCCCATATAAGTTAACCATCATGTCAAAAATCAGACGCCCTTCGGATACCCTCCCTGAATGACTACACGCAGTGAGGACACCAAGAAAAGTGACAGCATCTGGTGTTACATGTGATTGTTTCATCTCATCGAAGACTCTGAGTGCATCTTCTGCATACCCATTTTTAGCAAATCCAACTATCATTGAGTTCCAAGAAATAACGTCTTTTTTTCTGCTCAGTTCCTTAAAAACTTGCATGGAGCTCTTCACATCCCCACATTTGGCATACATATCTACAAGGGCACTACTCGTCAACTCATCTGAGTCAAATCCGGTATGGAAAATCAGAGAATGAGTCTCTCTACCATCTTTTATAGAAGATACGACAGCACATGCTCTGAGGGCACTAACAAATGTAGCTTGGTCAAGTAATACATTGCAGCTGCGCATTTCTTTATAGAGTTGTAAAGCCCCCACGCTGCAATCATTTTGACTAAGTCCTGAAATCATAGCAGTCCACACTACAGCACTCTTTGGATTTGAAAACTCTGAGAAGAGAACACTTGCATCTGTTGTTCTCAGGGAGTTCATGTACATGCCTAAGAGAGAGACACCCAAGAATTCATCATCAAGCTGAAGGCCCATCTTTAAAATAAGACAGTGGATTTGCCTTCCTAGATTCAACTTCTGTTGCTCATGACATGCATCTAAAAGGCTTGCAAATGTTATTTCAGTGGAGTTTATTCCTTCAACTAGCATATCTCGAAACAGATTTACTGCCTGTTCCAAATTAATTTGAGCATATCCTGCAATCAGTGCATTCATGGAGACCACACTTCGCTCAGGCATGCAAGCAAGAATTTTGTGTGCAGAATCAATAGCCCCACACTTGGCATACATGTCGATGAGGGAACTTCCACTGTAAAGCTTTGTTTCTTGACCAGTTTTGACTGAAAGACAATGCACCTGTTTCCCTTGCTCAAGACCTCTAACGCTTGCACAGGCACTCAATATACTAGCCAGAGACACTTCATCAGGCAGAATCCCAAGCAAATTCATTCTTCGAAACAAATGGAATGCCTCAACTTCATCTTCTTCTTGCACATATCCAACAATAATTACATTCCAAGAAACATTGTCTCCATTTCTTATCAGCTCAAATTGTTGCCTTGCATCCTCAAGAGCACCAGATTTAGCATACATATCTACCAAAGCATTTCCAACAAACAAGTTGGATGCAAATTTGTTCTTGATAATAACTGAATGCAATTGACGGCCCAAATCTAAATATTTTAAGCAAGCACAGGCACTCAGAATGCTGCTATAGGTAAAATCATCCGGATAAAAACCACAGCTCTTCATATTAAAAAACAATTCCGTGACTTCATTGGCATACCCATTCTGCACATATCCTGCAAGCATTGCATTCCACAACACTACGTTTTGCTCATTGAAAGTATCAAAAACTTTCTTTGCTGCTTCCATCTTCCCACACTTAGCATACATACTAACCAGTGAACTTCCAACATAAACATTTGAGTGTAACCCCTGTTTAAGTGCCTCGGCATGAACTAGCAAGCCAAAGTCAAGAGCCGCTAAACTTGCAATAGCACTCAATACACTTCCCAACGTGGATCTCGTGGATTTAATACCAGCTTTCCTCATATTTTGGAAAAACTCAATCGCTTCCACCCCATAACCTCCTTTGGCATGACCTGAAATCATCAAATTCCAAGCCACAACATTCCGGTTAGGCATCCTGGAAAACAAATCAGATGCATTTTCTAGCCTTCCTAAATCAACATATGCATTTATGACAGTCACAAATGCTACCTGGTCTGGTTCCTGACCAACTTTCTCCATCTCCTGGAACACTTTCACTGCCTCCTCAGGCAGACCAACTTTAATATACCCACCAATCATCGATGTCCAAGAAACTTTATCCAATTCTACTGCTCCATCAAATATGCTTCGAGCATCAGTTAAAAAATTACATTTGGCATACATACCAATTAAAGCACCCTCACAATAAGAAATTGACTCAAACCCCATCTTAACAACATTACAATGAACTTGCCTACCACACTTTACCATCTCCAATCTTGCACAAGATGATAAAACAATAGCAAATGTGAACTCATTTGGCCACACACCAGAATTCCACAACAACCCAAAATACTTAACAACCAAGTGTGGAAATCCCTGTTTTGAATGCATAGATAGAATTGAGTTCCAGGCCAATATATCTTTATCTTCAAGCTGTTTGAATGCCCTCTCCGCATAGTCCACATCAGCACACTTGGCATAAAGGTCAACGATTACATTGCCTAGAACCCCTTTTGACCAGAAACCAAGTTTGAGGCTCTGGGCATGGATAATTTTATTGGTGGTTGAAAATTGAGATAATCTTTGAGGTATTTCATCAAACAGGCTGTGGGTTTTGACTTGCTTGCTTTTTTGCAGACAGTTCTGCAAGATATGTGTGTATATCCGAGGTTTAAGGGTATGAGAAGGGTGATTTGACCCGTTTGGAATCGCTGAGAATGTGAGCTGGTGATGGAAGGAGTGTAGGTTTGAGGAGGGTGAGGTTTTCAAGAAGAAGAATTTGCGAAGCATTGAATGAGGAGGGATGAGTCCAACATGACTCTCAAAACAGAACCACTTGAAGCGAAGGGAGAGAATAAAGATATTGATAATTGTTTACTGAAAGAATTCCTTCCCTGGACCTCTGGAAGAATTATTCATGTTTGGTACAGATTTTGATGCTGTCTGGCGGCAAAACTTCTGTTTGTTGCTTTTAAAAGGGTGAAGAAATATCGTCTTTTGCAAACGACGTCGTTACATATGTTTAGCTAATTGTTTTTGCGGTTGGAAAATATTTTTTTAAAAGTTTTATTTATGCATTAACACAGAAGCAGAAATTGAAGAGCTGGGAGGATGGCCTCAGAGAGCAACAATAGTCTCTGCATTATGCACAATTAATTAACCTCATTGCGAGACGCTCAAGCAGATAAAGATGCCTAATAGTAAGACCACTTGACTCTCAATTTGTCACTACAATCCCTCATAAAATCACTTTATGTAAATACATTGAACTTTGTATCATCTACATAAATTGTAAGTATGAGATAATGGATTGACCAATCACAAAGCGGGGAGAGATGTAGTTGTAACAGCTGGCGGTGATGGAGTAACAGTTGCATTATCTGTCCAATTCTTTTCACCCCAATGCCATAGCATGCTCTCCCAGAAGCAGAAATTCTCGTAGCAGGTTTCCAAGCGTTTGTCTTTTATCTTAATCTTCCAATGACCATCAGTGTAATTGGCTTTCTCGGCTTGCCTCCGATCCCACTCTAATGCTGCCTTTTGCTTGGACCTAAGCAAGCAGTACTTGTGCAAGTTCTCTGGCATGGCATCATGCACCTTCCACCATGTTTTGTGAGCAACATCACTAGCAAACTCCTGCAAAATGTCCACATTCCAGTTGCAATCATAATCTCGGAAACATATCCATGGTTTATTGCCCAGATAGTGGAGAACGTAAAGGATTGGCGGATCAGCTCCAAAGAGTCGAGTTTTCATCTGTTTCTTCTCCTCCTCGTCACCTTCCCAAAAGTGTTTCAAGAAGTTCATGTGTTTAGGAATCCGGTGCCACCACGTGAAGATTTCATTTAGATATCCCTGGTCCCCGCCATTGTAGGACTCAATCTCATTGATATGATCCATTAACAGCTGGAATGTACAATTTGATGGTTCAACAACCATCACACCGGAGTTGAACAGGGTAGCATTGTTTCCTGTAGAAGATATTTCTGGCATTTCAAACAAGAAATCGATATTTCTAAGTATGAGCATGTCAGCATCAATGAAGATGATCTTGTCATAATCTGTCAATTGCCAAAGACGAAATTTACTGTAGTTCCATTCATTGTAAGCATCTCGTTCAGCTTTTGGGTTCCTGATTCTTTGGATTGTATGGATTTTCCAACCTGCAGCTGCTAAGCCTTCCCTATGATAGTCAGTAATTGTTTCATCAACAAGTATCACAAGATCCCGTGTTGAACCTGCCATGCGGATACTCTGAGCTGCAGCAATGGCCCCACAAACATAAAAGTGTGCAGAATGCAGAATCGTTGCATACGCTTCCCGGTGTGCTCTTTCTGAGTAAAAATGTTCTGTTGAAAAACATTCAGTGAATTTCGATTTAAGATTTTGCATTAGCTTTGCAGTGAGAAAGCCAGTGCAATCTTTTTCATAAATTACACAGATAGTTAGGGTAACAAATTAGAATAAGTCAATTCCTTGCCTTGATCCCTTGGCAGGTAAAACTTACAGATCCAAACCCTAAAGACATCATGCTAAGTCGTATTTTTTCATTTATTTTTAAGTTTCGATGCACCGGTTTCCCAGTACTGCAATATAAACAGACAGGTATGAATTGGTATTGCAGTTGACCAAAAATTTGACTAACTCAACCAGGGCTAGTTTTCACCATAACTTAAAAGATTTTTGTGGGCTACAGAGATAAAAGGAGAGAAATTAGACAAGCTGCTTTCCAAAGCCCCACTAGCTAGCATGAAATAAAAGAAATACAGTATTGATTTTTTTAATGCAAATCTTAAAGACTGACCTTTAGCCTTGAGAGGAACTGAAAGTTCACATGACCCTACTGGGAGTTGTATCTTTTCTCTCAACACATTGAGGTTGGGTTGATACATCCATAAATTCCCTTCATGCCAAATAAGCTCCTTGCAAGTGAACAGATTTGGGGTCGGGAAGCAGTCAGTCACCAAAAGCACACGCACAGGATGATAACTTTTAGCAGAAGCAGCAAGATTTGCAGCCGCAAGCTGCAAGTGCAAACGAGCCACATCTCTTGACCATTTCCCTGACTTGTTGCATGGAAGCTTCACAGCAATTATATCAATGCGTGGCTTGCCAGGAACTTTAAGTTTGGGCAGAACAGGACAAGTGGGAACCTCAAATTCTTCCTCTTCATCTATCCATTCAGGGTAAAGGGATTCCCAAGTTACATCTTCCGCTACATGTTCTAAATGCAGAACAACGTGCTCAACGTCCAGTAACATCACCTTCCAATTATTAATCTCACTTTCATTGAAGTTTAACAAGCCAATTCCCTGATACTCATTGCTGTCATCTAGTTTGACAATAATATCGGAAATCTGGTCCCAGTTAACGTCTAAATTAGAGATATAGCGTGGATCCACGGCAGCACCATCTCTTGTCCATCGATCAACAAAACTTGGCCTGTGTACATTAAACTCTCGTTCAGGATATTGCAAAGAAAAAAAATCATGGGTCTGTGCCTTTTAGCAAAGTTTAAAGAGGCTTTCAAACTTTTTAAAAAGGATAGCCTGAGTGTGTCTGTGCATTTTTTAACTCTGAGAACAGCTCTAATCTGCCATGCTACTTATCCACTTGAAACAAGGACAAGTTCATGATGAGAAACTAACATAATACCAAACAGAAAAAAGAGGAAGGTTTGATTTGGAAGTTCTATGCGGGGAACTAAACTAAAAACTAGAAATGAAACAATCTTAAGAGAAAAATAAGACCTGATAGATAATTAAAAGTAGACAATAAACATACCGAGATCCAGAAGTGGATGGCTGGTCTGCAATATAAACTACTGGAGAATGATAGAATGTCACCAAGGTTCCGAAAGCAATTATTAAGAGCACGACTTTCAGTGTAGATATTTTGCAGTTCAAATTCTTATATTGGATGGGAACCTGGAAGGCCTTCTCAACATCTCTAAGATCCCTACCTCTTAAGAACCTCCTTCTGCTTGCATCTTCACTGTACCAAGAAAGCATTCACAAGAACATTGGTCCAAGTACATAATTATATAATAAATCCAGACACACACACACATACACACAAAAAAAAGGTTCGCAACATTGCAGACAAATCGGAAAAGGATAAAGATGATCCTAGCAGGACAAACAAATAAAAAAGAAGAAAAACACATTCGGTAGTTAGCAACCCAATGGAAGGAACTATCAACTACGAGGATCTCAAACATTTTTCGATGTTATTTTCCATTGGCATTTCAGATAATAAAAAGGTGAGACCACCATCCAAAAAATGATAATAGAATGGTGTCAAAGACGCAAGCAAGTAGAACATTACCAGCCCAAATCCTCTCCTCTGCGTCCACTATATGGGTCACAATCAATACCAAGCTAATATTGAAAACCCAATTCGACAAAGCATGCAAAGACCAGGAATGAATTAAGAAAGAATAAATCACCAAAGAAAAAGGAAAAAAACAAAAGCATATCATACCATAAACAAGTAGATCTCAGCGGTAGTTGATAGTGAAACAAATGGAATGCTAACTAGTGTAAAACATGCTTAATCAGTAATCAATAAGCTGATTTATTATTAAGTGAAACCACCGATCAATCAGATTATAGAGACAGCGAGTGATTATAAAAGAGATGTAGAACGAGAGAGAGAGAGAGACTGACTTTAAAGCAAAGGGTCGGAGTCTGGGCTCTGCAGAACTAGAACTAGAACTAGGGGAGGTCACTCCGACTCCTCTCATCTTATCTTCTTCCGCTTCAGTTACAGGGAGGCAGTCACAATCTATCTCACTAAAAAGACATTAACAAGGAAAAATAAAAGACTCTCTATTAGGAAAACAAGGATTCGTTTCAGGAAACAGCTGTCAGTGTGAGTATTGACTGTAATTGGAGATTGTATTAATTATGTTTAATGGTTAGTTTAAGTGGCTACACCACACAGCGACTATTGATCCAGCATGGAGCTTAGTGTATTATTGCGAGGGAGATGGTCTCTCCCAGTCTTGTGAAGAGTGTGAGACAGGACGAGTCAAAGTCAATGTAAGAATCCCTTTCTCGAAGGAAATGGGGCGAGGGTTTTTCTTTCGTTTCCTAGTTTACCTATCTTTCTCGTTCCTAGTTTACTAGTTTTTTTTTTTTTTTATGCTTGATGATTTTAAAGAGGCTGTTATCAAAACTAATTTATATTTAATTTTTTAATAATTAAAAAATTATTTTTAAAAAATCAATGATTTAAATTTTAAATTAAAAAATGTATTTTTTCAATCAAATTTATCTCTTTTTATTTATACATTTTTATTTTTATTTCACAAAGCCATAGATTTTTTGATCAATAACATGATTTTTTTTTTAATAAAACTTTACAATAATTAAAATAAGAATTCATAATAATTCAAATGATTTAGATTGAGAAAGAAAAATTTCATCTTTTTAGCCAAAACTTTCTTTTTGTTTTTAAGGCAGACGGGTCATAATAGTTTGGTAATTCTAAAAAGTTAGTTATGAATTTACTACTAGTGGATCATACAAAAATCCTAGCAGACTCATTTATGAACTAGTGACATTGAGTTAAGCTTAAGAGAAGGCATGTTCGTGCTAGATCAATAGTTTGACATAAAAAGCCATAATTTTATATATAATCGTTAAATCATGCTTAAATTTTATCAAAATATTGTAACGATCATAGTTGAAAGAGGTCGTAGAATAGGACGTGCATAAGCATGATTCGATAAAGAAGTTTCCTCTTGAGAAAGAGACGTCCATGTGCTGGTGATAAAGAACATGCAGAAACATATTACAACAATTGGTAGAGGCAAGAACCCAAGGGGAATATGAGGAGGGTGACCATGAATCCATGGCCAGCATTGAGAACCCTTTCTAGAGATGAGAGAAGGAGAGACAACCTCTTAATCGGGAAAAGTATTGTGGAGATATCAGGTTTGGTAAAGCTCCTTAACTTTATAAGAACTTTGCAGGCAGAAGAGTTTATTGATTGGTTGAATGAAGTAGAAAGGGTTTTTTAGCAAAAGTTCTATAGCAAATAAGAGTTAATCTAATCATCATCGAATTAAAAGGTCAAGCTTCTGCCTAGTAAGAGCAATTGAAGAGGTCACATAAAAAGCATGGTAAACCAAGGATCAATGATTTAAAGAAAATGAAGAAGATAATGAAGGAGCACTTCTTTCATTTTGGATATAACCAAAATTTATACCAGCAACTCCAGACACTGAGGTAGGGGGGATTATGTTGATGATTACATTAATAAATTTTATCATCTAATGGCAAAGAATGACCTATTTGAAATGAAAGAGCAGTTGGTGGCTCGATACCCTAGTGGTTTATGATAGTTTTTGCAATCTTTATAGGTAATGTTAGAAGCCTATTAAACTATTGATCTAGCACTCTAATGGTATAGAAACAGTAAGTTGCTAAGGTAGCTTGCTGAAGTTTTTGGGTTAACCAAAATACCATAGAAGACATAACAATAATCAATAAAGGACCACTCTTCAACCCAAACTGACCCCTCAAAAAACTCTGCAAATGATAGGTTAGGTTCTTATTTTGGATATATTTTTAGAACTTGTTGTTATAAATATAACGAGGAGGGGCATCGGGCTAATAAATGTTATAAGCATAAAGTTATTTAAGAAAGAATTTATTGATAGAAAGCATGATGAGGCAATTGATCCTATCTATAATGATTTTGATAGTTACAGGGAGATTTTGTATGAATATGGTGGTGGTGCTACTCTGATCATCCAAAAGATTCAATTAACTTTCAAGGGTGATTTAAGGTGAAGACTGGTAGCGTATCGATATTTTTTTATTTACCTTGTACCATTAAAAATAAGGTATGCAAATTAATAATTGACAATGAAAGCTACGAAAATATGGTGTTCATGAAGGTAGTGAAGAAACTCTAGCTCAAGATTAAAAAAAAAACATCTTAAACCCTACAAGTTGACTTGGATAAACAAAAATACTGAGGTAATCATGGATAAATGATGTGTAGCATCATTTTTCATGAGAAGAAAAAATATAAGGATAGTGATTGGTGTGACGTGATGTTAATGAATACGTGTCATATTTTGCTAGGAAGACTTTGAAAGTATGACAGATGTGTTGTAAATAATAAATGGTATAACATGTATACTCTCAACATAAAAGGAAAGTGCATAATGTTAATATTCATTAGGAAATGGTTAATTACTGAAATTGATTTAAATAAGCGTATAATATTATCTTTGTAACATTTCATAAAAAGACTAAGAATCTAAAGGTGATATATATTTTAATCCCCGATAATAAGGTTGTAAAGAAAAAGGATAAAAATAGTCTTATAAAATTTTAAGAAGTTCTAATATAATTTACAAAATGATGTTAAAAGAATTGCTTTAAGTATTACCACATAAGAAATATCTAGTACCAGAATAGATCAACTTGATCATTGGTTCTAGCTTATTGAATAGACCATCATACAAGCTCAAACCTAAAAAGGCTGAACAATTACAGTGATAGGTGGTAAAAGTTACTAGAAAAGAGGTATATTTGGAACAACATAAGATCTTGAAATAACATTCAGGAATGTGGTGCAAACCGTATTTTTAAAAAATTTTAATTTTTTTTATAAATAATTAATTTTTTTTATATATTCTGAATTGTTATGATGTGCTGATCTCAAAAATAATTTTTAAAAAATAAAAAAATATATCATTTTGATTCATTTTAGAATGATTTTAACTCTCTTGATTCCAAATAATAATGATTTATGCAGTATATGTCTGGATGGTAGATTTATCAATAAAAATCACTATAAAGTATAGGCAGCTCATACCATAACTCAATAATATGTTTGATTAAAAGACCAATTTTAAGGTGTGTTCAAAAATTAATCTTAAAAGTGGCAATTTTCGTATTAAGATCAAGATGAGGAATAAAAAAAAGTGTAAACCTTATGATAAAATTATTTAGATTTCAACTGGAAAATAATAAAATTAGAAAAATTGTGAGTAGTAGTAAAAATAATTGATGTAAATTAAAGTATAAATTTATGCTTTAAAATATCAATAATCGGGGTAAACTTATGTTTAATAGTGGAAATTTTTTGTTTTAGTTTATTTATAATTGTAATCGTAATATTTTTGAAATTTTGCATTAATTATTAAAGTTATTGCCCCACACAGATACTGCATGTATTTTGTGAGTGCATTTTGTAACTGAGTTTTTTTTTTTTTAATAAACCAATGGACTATGCTATTCAATTTTCCTTTTATTTTTAATGAGAAATTCTCGCTTACCAACTTTTTAGTTGGTGAACCGTTGTTTTTAGAATTAAAAA
>Ga0325403_1001582_pt1 | contig 19147 bp, 17 predicted proteins | sample PopdelMetagenome_19_FD_205665 | JGI IMG/M metagenome (GOLD analysis project Ga0325403, IMG submission 205665) | Populus deltoides microbial communities from Bellville, Georgia, United States - Xylem-PdKOR-R4 | ecosystem: Host-associated > Plants > Phyllosphere > Stem > Wood/Secondary xylem...
ACCAATGAACTTGTTTCTAACCTTGATCTTGAGATAAACGTGGTCAGCCTTTGATAAGAATCCACTGATAAGGCTTGAAGTTTGAACATACAAAAAAAATTAATAGTTTTGTGACATGGGTATCACAGTCATCAATGACTGAGTTTATCACTTTCAAGACTTTCTTGGAGCAACTCCAATTTCATAATCGTTAAAGACCACCTGATATTGGTAAAGAGGGGCACACCTTTTATTTGGATCCAATATTATTCAATTTGGAGGTCTGTAACTCCATATTCATTTGTTTGAAAATGGCAACCCGATTAGAGCATGGAATCTAACAATACAATGATGGTTGATCGGGAACAAGATACTGTTGGGTTTGTTGAAGAAAATGGGATGTAAACATTTCATGGAAGTAGCTGATCTTTGTAGAGGAGTTGTTTCTTAGTTGAATGGTGGTGGTTATAGCCTTAGAGGTGGTTAGAAATGCCACATTTATTCGTCTGAAAATGCTTACTCGATTAGTCAAAACTGTCAAAGAAGAAACTAAATAGTGGTTGAATGATGAGTCGTCTAGGTTATACCCTATAAATTAGGGTTTTTAATTTGGGATCTGATAGATTTCATTTTAATCACTAGTCTTCCAATTGATTTTAATTGCACTAGTGATTGCCTCTCAAATTTTTAATTTCATGTAATTTCACCCTTGTCAAACTCAATCATCAGCCTAAACGTTTATTATTATTTTTATCGTGGTCCTCGGTTTTCGATTTGTGCACTTAAACTCTTAATTGACCATCAAACTTTCAATTTTTTTCAATTTAGCCCTTGATTTGGTCAATTTCAGCCCTTACAATCACACATCTTTTTCAGTTTGGTCCTTGGTTTTAGATTTCTTTAATTGAGTCTCTAATTTTCCATCAAACTTTAATATTTATGCAATTACAACTATGATTTGATCAAATTAACTTTTTAAAATTGCAAATCGACCTCCAAAATTTAATTTCTTCCAATTAAAGCCTAAATTAACTTTAAATGTCAATTTTTCTTGCAATTAAGTCCTCAATAAAATTAATTAAGCCTTCTAAAATTCTCATTAAGTCCTTACCTATTCAAAATTATATTTCATTAGCCAAAATAAAAATATTTTCACTAAATTGGTCATTTGACAATCAGAATTGGTTTGTCAATTTTACTAATCTTATACATGTTGGTCCTCCAACTTTTCCACTTGTCTTTTTGGTATTTCACCACCAACTTGAGCAATCTTTTAGGTTTTCTTCATGTATATCCTTTTGTATTTTGTATTTTATTTGTCTATTTTTTTTCTTGATTTTTTTGTAAGGTCAAAAGTGGGTAACAACAGGTGACTTCCAAAAGTTTTTGAAGTTCAAAAGTCCTTTTGCAATTCTTTACCATGGTGAACTCCACATGATTAAGAGCAAGAAAGAAAGCAATCATAGCCTTATCATTATAAATATGTATTTTCTTCTTCTTTTTATCACCTTGTTCACTTATAGGTTTTGGACAAACTTCTCCATTCAAACTTATCTTAGTAGGATGAGTATATCCACTCTCAATAATATCTCATAATTCGATAATTATTGACTCAAAAAAAGTTTGCATCTTATTTTTTTTAAAATCATAATTCTTATCTTTGAAGAAGAAAGCCCTAATTAAGCATTGACCCTTTAGTGTCATGATCTTTTCTCCTAGGTAATTAAATCTTTAACAAGGAGTCCTTGCTCCATTACTAACTGAAAGGCTTAAAAGCACTTAGAGAAATATGAATTAGGTGCTAAATTGAAATTTTGATAACTTAAAATTTTGATCTTTTAACACTTCAGTAGTTGAAACAAAGATTCATTATGAAAGTGCACAAAGTAAATAAAATAGAGATTGAGAGAGACACACCAAATTTATAGTGGTTCAGACAACCGCCTATTACACAACTTGAACCACCATTCAAGTATTTACTAGCAACACACTATCTTTTTCTAAGGTGAGACCTTATCGATACACTAATCTTTTTAAGGTCCAGGATTAGGAACTTTTCAATCTCAGTATTTTTAAAGGATCAAGATTTTAACCTTTCAATAGCTCACAACCAAATATTTTTCCAAGTGATTCAAGTGTCACTTACATTTTCACAATAAATTATCTCTCACGAGGATTTTTAACACCTCACAATAAAAAAGAAGATTAGAATAGATTAAACTCAAATCTTTATAAAAATATATTGCTCAAGAATATCAAAGAGAGAATTGATGCAAATAAAGTTTAAGGTTTTAAAATGATTATAAGATAAATAAAAGCTTTTTAGATTAAAGAGTTTGCAAGCATTTAGAATATTTTCACATGAAATGAACAAGTAGTATTTATAGGTAAAAACTAGTAATAACCACTTAGTTGAAAATATACAAGAAATTTTTAATACAATCAAAATAGAAGAAATTATTTGATCAAATTTATACTTTTCATTTAAAGAATTTGAAAAACAATATCGAAGCATTTGTTGAAAGATTTTCTTATGAAGTAATTTTCAGCATATAAAAATTTGACAAAAAAATTATTTTTGAACAATTTTTTTTTAGAGATGTAAAATTAAATTTTTACAAGGACAAAGTGGCCTCATAGGACAATTCTCAATAGCATGCCTATGCCCATGACGATATCTACAACTAGAGTGAGAGGATTTCAGATAGCAAAGCATGATGTGTCAAAGCTTATGAAAATGATTGCATGAAACAGTGTGATGATTCTAAACAAGATCTGTAGAGCGACAGTGTGTGCAGAAATTTGCACGGGATAACTGATGAGTAGAAGGTAGGAAACGACGAGGAGAAGCCATAACCATATATTTGTACGAGTAGACTTAAGAGTGCATGTGATATCCTACATCATAAACGAGCATTCAGAGTTAGGGTTTTATAAATAATGTTGGTCATTGACGTGTCAAATGTGTTGTGAGGCGTCAGATTTAGAGATGGATTCACATTACTAAGAACAAAACTATGATGACAATAAAGCTCAAAAATAATATACAGCATGATAGACCGGGCTATTATAATGCCCAGTCTAGTTTCTTTAGGAATTAGATCAGAAATTGCATCCTCAGTGGTGAAAGATGATGATGCATGACCTTTAAAAATTGGATCAGACATAGGCGATCACGATGAAGGATATGTGTAGTACTAGCATTAGTAGAACATTGCCAAGCTGCATTAGAACGAGCCACTTGACCCTATAAAGACTGTATTTTAGAACAATATAAGATATGGAAGGGAATTAATAGTGAAATATTACAACATAATTAAGTACTTTTCTGATAAATATTACTCAAACAATAAGATATATTCGCAGATTATTTTTATTAAGAGATTTGATATTCCTAAATAATAGGAATGCTTTAATTCTTGGCTTTGGCGCTGTTAATTAATCATTTAGGGAAAAAAACACAACAAAACACCTAATAGATTTAATGCAATTATTTCGTAAAATAATTTCCTGCTATTCGAATATAAGGAATTTCCTCCCACACATATAACGATGAGAGCTTGAATACCATTGTAAATAATATATTTTGACAAGTATAGGAACTGCTAAAGAAAGAAGAACAACTACTAATTAATCCACTAATATATTTTCCAAAAGTCAAAAGCTAAGTGATAAAAGTTTTATGAAATTTTCTAAAATGAAGATTAAAGTTGGTTGCATGTATTTACTGAAATATCCTAATCTCAAGGGAGTTGATCATTTTGGAAGCCCAATCTTCTCTCGGCTTCTAAAAGAGAACTTTCGCACGTAACAAGAAAAACCCCATTGAGAAAATTGAAGGTGATGGGATTTTGTGTTGCCCTTATTGTGAGAATAATCTGCAGACACTACACCAAGAGTTCTGAATCCGGATTTGCAAATGCAATTATTGGCTGATTATCACAACCCACAACAGCTCACTAGAACCCTAAAATTAATGAATCTTAGAATGTTCCAGGTGCACAAGAGACTGGGATCTGTAGATACTGAAAGCGAAGTTACTTAAAAATCGCGATGAGATTCCTTCTCTTCAGCCTGGTGATTATTACTTCTCAAACTCTTTGGTAGTCTTTTGAAGGAAAAAGAACTGATCTTACCGTTTGTCACAAGAGTTGACTGTTGCCGGACTCTGTCATTCAAGATTGGCTGGTGGGAAAGGAGCATTTGTTTCGGACCTGACCTAGAGTTCCAGTCAAGACACCAAGGTTTGACATCTTCACCATGGACCTGGAAAAGTCCCTTCTAAAGGTTGTTCCATCATCTGAAGCATAAACTGCCACCAATCTTGCGGTATTCTCATCAGCCATCAATTGTTGATCAGCAAATAGAAGTCCTCTACCCCCCAACAAATTCTGATAGTAGTGGTTATCAAAACGTGCTCCAGATGGTATAGAAGTGGATAATCCTTGGAAAATCATTGCCGAACTAGAGTTCCTCATCTCCCTTGATGTCATAGAAGCTACAGTTCCATCATGATTGGTGCTGTTGCTATCCTGACAAGCAAGTTTCAATTCATTTAGGAAATCATGATCTACAGAGGCATCTGGTTGTCCTGTCCCAGAGAAGTTAGTGAGGCGATTCCGGATGAAGTCACAGCTGATTTTGCCCACATTATGAGCACCTATAGAATCAAGAAATTTATTCAGTCCATGATTGATTTTATCATTTCTTGGAAGACAAAAAAAGGGAATAGAGAGAAAGATGCACAGTAAGTACCTAAGAGATTGACTGTTTCTCTTTCATCAAAACCTCTGCGGGAAAAGAGGAAAAGTGTTTGGGTGATGTTATCATTGGGCTTTGGAATCTCGTCCATGGCTTCATCAAAGTAGGATTGAGTACTGTCTCTCCTGCCTGTAAAAACTGGATAAAATGGACCACCAGCCTGCAATATCAGGCAAGAACGAACACCATCAGCGTTGATGGTGAAGAAGATATGGATGAGAGTAAAGCAGCGGCATACTAGGACTGATTCAGTTCCTTTGTTTCAGAAATTTCAATAACCAAACAGAAGGAAGGGAAGGGATGAAACTTCAATCAAAATAACAAGGTCCTAATGCTGTTTCATCACCGTTAAACATTTCAGATCATAGACTGCAAAATTTGTAGTCTAATTAACTGAAATTTTCACTCAGAAGGAGTCAGATTCAGATACTTGTCATTAACGAAAGCTCTTCCTACGTTTTTTTTTTTTTCAAAACAGAAACACCCGAAACCTAAAGAAAACTAAAGCTTAGTTCAATATCGAACTCAATGAAGAAAAGATTAAAGCTGCTGAGTGCTAAGTCCATGTAAAGAAAACAAAGCAATAGAAGTACAGACCAGCACAACAGCATCTCTGGTGGCAAGTGCAAGGGTGTCAGCACATGAAACTACTCCTGGGCATGCATTGTCAAGCTCCTCCTTGATCATTTCAATCTCATTAATACCTCTCAAGGTCTTGTTCGGAGCGGCCTGCCTCTCAATGGAACGGTTTTTATTCCCATTGCTATCATCCAAGAAGACTGAAGCATCACAACCCTGATTGTAGTGATCCCACAAGATCAGTAATAAGTAACGATATAAAAAACATTACCATGAATCAATATCTAGATACATACAATGAAAAGACATCTGAATTAATATCTAGATACATGCAATGACAAGAATTCTTATTGTTAATAGCAAGACTCAGCATCCAGATCAAATTTGTGGTTATCTGCCTAAGAAACTAAAGAGTGCCCAATCAATCAATGATAGCTCCTCACGAAAAGTGTCTCCACAAAGAATTTACAGAACCAAACAACTGAGAATACCAGGCCAAGAATTGAAGCAAGGATGCACAATAACAAGAGAAGAAATTTCATAAAACAAGCAATTTAAGGCCTATACAGACCTGAAAAGTTAAAGAGCCAAGTAGCCTACTGCAACAGAAAAATAACATAAAACTAATAAACACGAGGCAGACACACTTTGCGTGTAAACAAACACACCACAAAAACAAAATCCCAAATTGATAAGAACCCTACGATCATCAACAAACAAGAAACCAAATTCCCCATTTGGGAACAACTGTGTAGTGATCAAACTCCCTCAAAGAAAGGAAAGAATACACAGAATCCACAAACCTGGCCACTTGAAATAACCCTCAAAGAACTACAACAAAGAAACCCCAATTGAGCAAAACCCTTGCACACATCGACATTTAGAGAAAAGAAAATCCACAAACATTTAAAGAAAAGAAAACCCAATTGAGGAAAACCCACAAAAAAGAATTAAGAAGAAGAAAATAGCATACCTTGATGAAGCAATCATGGAAAAGAAGCCGTAAAAGACCAAAAGAAATATCATTTTGCTGCATGTAAATCCTTGCCATTGTTGATCTAACAATAGACTCAGCTTGTGGACAATTCTGGCGATAAAAATCGTATTCAAGACCGTGAAGCTCATCAGCTAAAGAAACAACACCTCCTCGAGTACTTGTGGCACTCTCTCTTTGTAGAAAAACAGAAAATGTTTTCTCTTCTTTTTCCAGCTTCTCTCTTTTGGCCCTTTCCTCCTCCTCTATTTCAGATGGAAATTTTAAAGAAAGAATCACAGAGATTATGAAGATAACTATAAGCGTCTTTGTCTTTCTCTTCATTAACTTTGCCATTTCCCTCTTCAATCAATCAAGTTCTTGATTTTTCTTTTCTTTGAAGAAGCAGAAAGAGAGAGGGGCGGGTTTGTAAGTACTGAGAGAGGGCGGGAAATGGAGGTGAGGCAGTTATGTTTCTTGAATTGACGGAAATAGCCTACAAACAAGTATTATTTTCAATGAGGTTGGCATGGGGTTGTTGGTAATTTGGATGCTTAATGCGGTAGTTATTGCTATGAACTACTCTTGCGATGAAAAATATCTAATTGATGAAAAAATACACACTTATACATTATTAGCTCGTGGTTTGCTGAGTGGTAGATTGTTTTTTTAACGTAAAAAAATATTTAATTATTTTTTTAATAAAAAAATTTTAATTATAACTTCATAATATAATTTCTATTTAATGATGTTTTAAAAAATATATTGATATAGCTATATATTAAATAATATTTTTTAAAAATATTAAAATTACAATAAATTATATAATACGGATTAATTTATTAAATCTACATTTCGAATTATAAAACATTAACAATCTTATAAAATAATTAGGATAAATTATGAAGATTAACGTAAAAAACATTAATTTTTTAAGCAAGGTTCTGGTGGCTGCATTCGCCGAGAAACCCTATTTCTTTGACAAGTTGCCTATAATCTCAACAAGGTTTTGGTAGCTGCATTCGCCGAGAAACCCCATTTCTTTGACAAGTTGCCTTGCCATTGATGGATTCTTTTGTTGGAGAAATCCTTGGATGATGACATTAAAGGTGGTGCCTTCGTTGCTTGTACAACCGTTGTTACGTGTGCAATGTTCAGTGATGCAAACAGTATTGGCTCTGCTTGGTAGGTTCGGGTAGGGAGGAAGCTTAGCAGGGAAGAATGGTAAGATTCAGTGTGTGAACATGGTGAGGGTGTGGGCAGCTGGGTTACAGTAGAAAGTTTGTTAACATTCCTTAATTGCAAGAGAGTCGTTCATTTCTCCTCTTTTTTACGTCAAAACTCATGCAGTCTGTTACAGGTATATATAGCTGAAGACTACCCTCAGCTGCCCCTGATGGAATTATTACATTTAATCAAAACGCTATGTTTAAGGAAAATACGAAACGGTGCAGTTTAATTAGCTTAATGAAACGATGTGTATCCAGTAACGGTTATTTAATTTGAATCTCATATCAATACTCTTCTTCTTCTTCTTCAGTTGGTAACAATCGCCCCTCCTTGAATCCAACCTTGTCCTCAAGGTTGAAAGTGGGAAACCTCATGCTTAATTCATCAGTGAATTCCCAAGTGGCATCAGTAGGAGGTAGCCCCTCCCAATGGATTAGAACTTGGGTGGTAGCTTTGTGAGTTTTTCTTACTAAACGTCTGTCTAATATGGCTCTTGGATGCAGGTCAGGTGTTGGCTGTGATGCCGGTAGGGTCGACTGCACTATCTGGTTGCCCACATGCTTCTTGAGCTGAGATACGTGGAAAACTGGATGAATCATTAAAGATGGTGGCAAATTGAGCTTATATGCCACGGTTCCCACCTTTGCTAACACCTGGTAAGGACCGTAGTATTTCGCAGCTAATTTGTGTGAAACTCTAGCAGCTGTAGATTGTTGTCTATATGGTTGAAGCTTGAGATAAACATAATCTGTCACCTCGAAACTTCTGTCACTCCGCCTTCTGTTTGCAATGGTAGTCATTCTATGCTGAGCTGTTTGTAGATGTGACTGGACTTTCTTAATCAGGTTTTCTTTAGTAGTTAGATATGCATCCATTGACTCAACTGCAGAATCCCTAGGAAAGTAAGGAATGTGTATGGGTAGAGGAACCCTGTATAACACTTCATAAGGTGTCATCTTGGTAGCTGAATGATAATTGGTGTTGTACCACCACTCTGCAAGGGAGAGCCATTTTGCCTATTAGTGAGGATGATCTCCAGTCATGCATCTTAGGTAGTGTTCGATGCATTTGTTGACAACTTCGGTCTGACCATCAGTCTGCGGGTGGTATGCTGTAGAGTAATGAAGATCCATGCCTTGGATGTTGAACATCTCCTTCCAAAACCTATTGAGAAATACTGGATCCCTATCGCTAGTGATAGTTGCTAGTAACCCATGTAGTTTATATATATTGTCCATAAACATCTTGGCAACCTTAGGAGCAGAGTAGGGGTGACTTAGTGCAAGACAGTGAGCATACTTACTGAACCGATCCACCACCACCAGAATAACATCCTTTCTCTTAGACTTGGGTAGGCCTTCGATGAATCTATACTGATATTGATGAATGGTGCATACAGAATAGGCAATGGTTGTAGAAAACCTGGGCTAGCCACATTTTTATGTTTGTTTCGTTGACACACACTGCATTCTCTGATATGTTGCCTTATGTGTTTTTGTTGTCCTCTCCAGTAGAATAAGCTACCCACCATCTTAGCAGTAACCATCATGTCGAAATGCCCACCCACAGTTGAGTTATGGAACATAGAAATAAGTTTACTCCGTAGTTCCTGATTACTGCCTACCACTATCTTTCCCTTCCTGTTAAGATGGCCATTAACCCACGTATAGTGTGAATGAGAGGCTGAAGATTACTGCAATTCATGAATGAGAGTTTGAATGATGGGATCATTGTTATAAGACTGCACAACCTCCTGCATAACAGTTGTAGAAATGGTTGAAGTTGTCAATGCATAGAGTTCTTTACTTGGAATCCTAGAGAGTGCATCTACAGGAACATTCTCCTTTCCTTGCTTGTATTCTATGTCATAGTCATAACCTAAGAGTTTGACTAACCATACATATTGGGCAAGAGTCGTCAGTTTCTGGTGTAGGAGGTATTTTAGGCTTATGTGATCCGTCCTGATGTGAAAGTGTCTTCCCCACAAATAGTGTTTTCAATTAGTGACTGCTTGTATAATTGCCAGCATTTCCCTCTCATAGACCGACATGATTTGTTTTTTAGACCCAAGGATTTGCTTATGAAAGCAATTGGATGGCCATCTTGCATTAGGACTGCCCCGACCCCTGTTAGAGATGCATCTGTTTCTACTACAAACTACTTATTAAAGTCATGTAGAGCCAACACGGGAGCGCTTGTCATTAATTTCTTCAAGAGTGTGAATGCCTGTGTAGCTTTCTGATTCCACCCTAAGGCTTCCTTTCTTAATAGATTAGTTAAGGGTTTAGAAATGCTGCCATACCCCTTAACAAACCTTCGGTAGTATCCTGTCAACCCCAAAAAACCCCTTAGCTGTTTCAGATTTTTAGGAATTAGCCAATCTATAATGGCCTGAATCTTGAGAGGGTCGGTTGCTACCCCTTGTGCTGAGATGATGTGACCCAAGTATTATACCTGCCTCTTGCTGGAAAAACATTTGTTAGCCTTGGCAACTAGTTGATGCCCCTTTAATAGTTCTAGAACTATGCCTAGATGTTTGTAATGATCGGTTAAGGAGCTGCTGTAAACTAGTATGTCATCGAAGAACACCAAAATGAACTTCCTTAAATGATCTATGAAGACTTCATTCATGAGGCTTTGAAAGGTGGCGGAGGCATTGGTTAAGCTAAAGGGCATAACCAGAAATTCATAATGGCCACTGTCAGTCCTGAAAGCTGTCTTAAATTCGTCCCCTATAGACATTCGGATTTGGTGGTACCCTGATCGAAGGTCGATCTTGGAAAATGTTGTTGCGCCCACCAAGTCTTCCAGTAGTTCTTCGATCATGGGAATGGGGTATTTGTCTTTGATAGCGAGTTTGTTTAAGGCTTTATAGTCGACACAAAATCTCCAAGTGGAGTCTTTCTTCTTCACCAAAATCATTGGCGATACAAATGGGCTGTTGCTGGTTCTGATAATTCTAGCTTCCAGCATTTCCTTCACCATCTTCTCAAGAATATCCATCTGAAGTCCAGAGTATCGATAGGGCCTTAGATTGAATGCTTCACCATCTGCTTTTAATGGAACTCTATGGTCGTGAGCTCTAGGTGGTGGCAATCTCTTTGGTTCATGGAATAAATCCTGGTAGGATTGAAGAAGACTTAACAGATCAGTATCCTTGATGTTAGGGAACAGGGTGGTAATTATTCTAGCGCCTGTTGCCTTTTTTTCTCCATCTTCAACTATCATGAGACTACATAAGAAGTAGTCGGCCACTTGCCCCTGATTGCCCACTAAGGAACTCAACTGTTTTAGCTCAATGGTTTGGAACTTGGGTGGATTTTCTCCTTTAAGTAAGACTTTCTCCCCCTGCCAATCAAAAGACATCCATAGGTGTTTGTAGTTGCATAAGATGTCACCTAACATGGAAAGCCATTGTATTCCCAATACCATTTCGCAGTTGCTGAGGTCAATGATATAAACATCCGTTTGGAAGCTTATCCCCTGCAACTTCCACTTGAGTTCCCTGCACATGGATTTGTATACCATCTTCTCCCCATTGGCTGCTTGCACTATCATGGGTTTTATGGTTGTTAGCTAAAGCTGTAGTTTAAGGGCTAAGGTGTTGTTTAGGAAATTGTGGGCGCTGCCTGAATCTATCAGAATACAAACTGTAGTCTTATCTATTTTGCCATTGACCTTCATAGTGTTTAGTCCCACGGTTCCTTCCAAAGCATCTAAGGGAATGTGAGGTGTGAGTTCCTTTTCATTAACTCTGTCTTTGGTCACTTCTTCCTCCATTACTCCCTCTTCCTCCTCCAGAACACTAAGGGAATACACTCTTTTATTCTTACATCGGTGTCCTGGCACAAACTTGTCATTGCACCAAAAACACAGCCCCTTCAGTCGTCTATCCTCAAAGTCTTGGTTGCGAATGGATTTGGTGGGTTTTGTGTAGGTTTTTGTGTAACTACTACCAGGGTTATTAGTCCATGGAGTAGGAGGGGTTTTTTGTGGAGCTACATGAGGGTTTGCAATATTGGTTGTGGAATGTAGTGGACTAGTAATCGTGGCTGGTACAGAATGGTGTTGGAAAACAATGGGTGGTCTCTTGACATAGGCTGGGGATCTCCTGTATGTTTGTGTATTGGATTGTAGTCGAGATAGGTTATATGCATGTCTAAGGGTTTTTGGTTCGAACATCTTGACTGTGTTTTTAATCTCTGTTTCCAGTCTCTCTAGAAAGATAACCAAAGCTTGTTTCTCACTTACTTCAGCCTTGTTCCACAGAATATCAAAGTCCTGGATGTATTCCTCCAACTCTCCCCGTTGCTTCAATTCCATCAGTTCCTCTAGAGGATCTTGTTGGCTCCCAAATTGGTAGCAAATGGCTTCCACATAATCTTCCCACGAGGATTTTTGGTTTCCCAAACTTTTAAGGAAGTTTTGATGCCAATAAAGAGTAACTCTATCAAGATAATAAGATGTAATTTGTAATTTTTCTGAATCAACAACATCCTCTATTTCAAAATATTGTGTGCATTTAAAAAGCCATTTGTGCACATATTTCCCATTGAAAGTAGGGAAAAAATGTTTGGGTCTGTGTACCTTATAAGTCGACATCCTGTCCTCACGAGGCTCCTTGTTTCTGAATTCAGCTCCCTTTGGACTTGGAACTGGCCTCTTAGTGTTGTAACTAGAGCTTCCTGGAGCTTGAGAGAGTTTCAAGAGGGTAAACTCTATTTGTTGTGCCATGGTGCCCATCATGTGCCTTATATCATTAATCTGGGTCCCCTGGTACTCAATGGTTTGATCAAGCTTTAAACTCTGTCCCTTCAGTATGTCCACCAGATGTTCATACTTTTGGCCATTGTCCTGCTTGACTGCTGCGATGGCGTCTTCCATGCGTTTGATCTCAGTTGTTCTAGTGTCCGGTGGCATGGTCGTAGTCCGTGGATTGTCAGCTATGATACCACTTGTTACGTGTGCAATGTTCAGTGATCCAAACAATATTGGCTCTGCTTGGTAGGTTCGGGTAGGGAAGAAGCTTAGCAGGGAAGAATGGTAAGATTCAGTGTGTGAACATGGCGAGGGTGTGGGTAGTTGGGTTACAGTAGAAAGTTTGTTAACATTCCTTAATTGCAGGAGAGTCGTTCATTTCTCATTTTTCTTCACGTCAAAACTCATGTAGTATGTTTACAGGTATATATAGCTGAAGACTACCTTTAGCTGCCCCTGATGGAATTATTACATTTAATCAAAACGCTGTGTTTAAGGAAAATACAAAACGGTGCAGTTTAATTGGCTTAATGAAACGGTGCATATCCAGTAACGGTTATTTAATTTAAATCTCATATCAATCCTCTTCTTCTCCTTCTTCAGTTGGTAACAACCATCCTCTTCCATTTTTCTTAAAAGCTTGTCTGCTTCAGTCAGCAACCCTTTCTTGAAAAATCCATTTATTAACGTAGTGTGTGTATAAAGGTCAGCACGAAACCCTTCATCAGGCAGTCTAGAAAACAGTTCCTTACCTTGTTATTTTCTTACCACGGCGGCGGCTGCTGCTTTTGAAAGTAGAGTTTTGAAAAGAAGCCTATCATAACACCCATCTGTTGTTGAAGACGAAGATGTTGTAGACCGAAGCAGAAACAAATCATGGCCGCAATTATTGTCTTTCTTCATTGCCCAGATATATCTATTTTGGTATGTTTGGAAGTAGAATTGTGATTATTTTTAAATATATTAAAATAATATTTTTTTTATTTTTTAAAAATTATTTTTAAAATCATCATAAAAACAATCTAAAATATAAAAATATTAATTTTTTAAAAATAAATTATTTAAAAAGACGAACTAAATCTAATATAACCTCTAAATAATTTCTCTAAAAACAAGTCACTTGCTTCACCATTACTGGTACTAGTGAAGTAGGTCTACTTATGGAAATTAGATTTTGAGACAGTCTAATCTCATGAAAAATGTAAAATTTCTCTCATTAAATCTAATATTCATGTATAATAACCAACAATAAGGTTTAACCTGAATTTATGAATAATTTGTGGAATATTATCACATAAAAAGGTAATGTATAACAGTAAAAGCATGGATGAGTTCGTTTGTGTACATTATTTTAATAGTCAATGAATCTAATAGATTTTACTAAAGATGAATGACGGTTCGAGTGGTTGATCTTATACGAGATCTACAAAAATATGACTCATTTTTTTATTTAAAATTAATTTACTAATATTTTTAAATTATATTAATGTTAAAAATAATTTTTTTAAAATAAAAAAATATTATTTTAATATATTATCAAATAAAAAATACTTTTTAAAAATTTTTTTATTATGAAATATTATCCTAATATGTGTTTGAAATTAAAATATAATAAAGTATATTTAGATTTTTATACAGGTATAATCATTTTAAAGCGTGAATGACACCTCAACGGATTGCACCTTATTAAAAAGTTAAAAATACAAAGAGGGATTACTGACCATCAAAATAAATAATAATTAAAACAATAATAAACTCAAAAAAACAAAAAACAAATAAAACAACGGTCCCTAGTAAAATAGCGTGGGAAATGCTTTTATCCCCCACTCATTCTTTCCTCATGCTAATAAACCCTAAAATTTTCCACAAACATCCCTTTTCTTCACTCACTTTCTTCCTCTCCCTTTTTTGAGGTTATATCCTCCTCCTTCAACTATTATTTTGACAGAATCACATGTTTTGGTTTATTATTAATGTTGTTTTCTTGGTAATTGCAGAGAAACTCATTTGTTTTCCCTGTCTTTTGTTCTGCTCTCGTGACTATACAAGGTATAATTCTTCACCTTTTCCTTTGAAATTGTACATGGCATCTTGGTTTTGTTTGGTTTGGTGGAAAGTAAATTACTTTTTGTGAAAGATTAGGAAGAGATTGTACGGTGAGTTTTTGTTTTTGTGTTAATGTTCTGGGCTTGTAAAACACTTTTTAAAAAAATCATTTAGAATTTTCGGTTTTGAATTGGTTCTTAATCGGGAATCTGGCTTATTTTTCTGTTGGAGTTTGTTAAACTTATGTACTTGGCTACGATTTTCCTACCAACAGTTCATTTTGTATGTTGCCAGAAAGCTTTATAATCATTATGGGTCTGGATTTATAATTCGCCTTATAGTTTATCCCATAGAATGGATGACCATTTGATTGCATGGGAGAGTTAGTAAATCTTAGAAGGGATTTGACTGTCAATTATTACAAATTGTTTGTAAATTTTTCAGGTTGGAATTGAAGCTTAAAGTTTATAGTATTAGTTAAATTTTGAGTTTTTTTTTTTTTCTAGATTCTGATTTTCATTTTATGGTTCTTTTTTTCTTTTTACTAAAAGTGCATGCTTTCGTAGCCTATTTTGATCTTGATGTGTATTGGCAAATCTGTTTGCAGGGTTTTATGGCCTAGTGGCACATTGATTTCTTCAGTTCATACAGGGCCTGTATAGACTGTTCATAACATTTGGTGGTGGCAGACACATATGGTAAATTTAATGACTAGTGATTCATCTCATTCCGGAATGAATGATGGCGGACTGTATAGATATTCTCAGGAAAAACTTGAAGAAGGTGGTTGTTGGTACTTTTCTAGGAAGGAAATTGAAGAGAATTCTCCATCTAGACAAGATGGCATTGACTTAAAGAAAGAGGCTTATCTACGCAAGTCATACTGTACGTTTCTACAAGATTTCGGCATGAGACTTAAAGTGTGAGTCTTGACACATTATGTTGTACTCTATGTCATTTTGCTTAAACTAAATGTTTAACGTCCCTGAATTTTCAATTTGTATTATATGAATGTTTTTTGGGTAGTCCCTTTAATATAAAAATTGGATTAAAATGGAATCTATATTTACAAGTTAACATAATTTCCTGTTCCTTTTGGTTGGTCAGCGATGAGAACATGCTGTGTTTATGCTTTTATCTCTTAATTTTTTTGTTAGATAGTAGTATATGGGGATTACCAATGTTGAATTTATAGAGTATTTGAATGAAGTATAACAAAGAATTCAAACCAGAATGCACACTATTTGATGGCGAGACAGAGAAGGTAGAGTTTTAAAAGGAGTAATGGTTCTTCTGTTTACACTACATAAATTTTTAAGCGGGTGATTTGATATATTGTTGTTATACTGCACATTGAATGCACAGTATTCTTCGTAATTACGTGTGAGATAAATCATGTATTTTTTGAAATGCAGGCCCCAGGTAACAATTGCTACTGCAATAATTTTCTGTCACCGATTCTTTCTTCGTCAATCCCATGCGAAGAATGATAGGAGGGTGAGTCAACATTCCTTCATTAAATGTCAAATCCTTTTCTCCTTCTTGGAAATGATTATTTAATACATATCCGGGATGACATGTAACTGAGGTAATAGCCAGTGCAATTGTCTCTTCCTTCTTTTTGGTGTTTTCCTTATGTAGTACCCACTCCCTGAATTTGTAACCGATTTTTAGATTTCATTAAATGACCATCTTGTCTAATTTCGCTCAAATTGTCTCACAGACTATCGCTACAGTTTGTATGTTTCTTGCGGGGAAGGTGGAGGAGACTCCCCGTCCACTGAAAGATGTTATTCTCGTTTCTTATGAAATTATCCATAAAAAGGATCCTGAAGCAGTTCAGAGGATCAAGCAAAAGGTAATTTGTTGTGCAAAGATGCTCTCCACTTCTTCTGTTACTTGTTTATTTCTCCCAGCAGTGGGATTTGGATTCCCCACCACCACTTCTCCCCTTTTCTGATTTGTAAGATTTGACTATGATTTACACAACAACTTCACCCCAACAATTGATCTAAAGCCCAAGCATGTTGTGTCTGAACTCAAAATGCCAAACTGTATTGTCTTGTTGTCAATCCCTTAGACCATACAGATTATAATCTACAACATGTTTGTGGTTGTTTTGATATTCAATGTTTAGCATATTTGCTTTTGCATCTGTATATCCCTATCATATTCAGCTGTCCTGTATATATATGTTGCCTTTGTTCTGTTCACATTCCTTTTGTTTCCCTGCACAATTCATTTTCTTTCTCCTAACTTGCTATCCACATCTCGTGCAGGAGGTATATGAACAGCAGAAGGAAATAATTTTACATGGAGAGAGGGTTGTACTTGCAACTCTTGGTTTTGATTTAAATTTGCTCCATCCATATAAACCTCTTGTTGATGCTATAAAGAAATTCAAGGTTGCTCAGAATGCCCTTGCTCAAGTTGCATGGAATTTTGTGAATGATGGGTATGGAAAATTGCTTATTTTAATGTACATACCTTTCTTCATTGTCTCATCTTGATTGGGGATGCCGCATGCAGACTGCGTACATCTCTTTGCTTGCAATTTAAGCCCCACCACATTGCAGCAGGTGCCATTTTCCTTGCTGCGAAGTTCCTCAAAGTAAAGCTCCCATCAGATGGTGAGAAGGTCTGGTGGCAAGAGTTTGATGTCACCCCACGCCAATTGGAGGGTTGGTGTTTTTCCTTCCAATCATATCATTAATATTAACAAAGTATATTGTTTTCATTAATAACCACATGTGTTCATGAGAGAACAATCTCTCACACAATTCATCATCTTGGGGGAATGAAGCTGACTGGGGGGGAGCTGAGTATAATCCTTTGACAGTGTTTACTATTACAATAGCACTTTTGAATATGGTGGGTTTCCTCTTTAATTGTGGAATTAATTCTCGCAGAGGTTAGCAATCAGATGCTGGAACTGTATGAACAGAACCGAGTGCCCCCATCAGCTAACAGTGAAGCTGAAGGGAGCATTGTAGGTGGAGCTTCTCATCGGGCCACATCAAAAGCTTCATCTAGCAATGAAGAACATGTGGCACCTAATAATCATTCTCAGACTGGAGGTATTAGTACAAGACTTGGAAACTCAAATCCAATGTCTAGACCAGTGCATGAGCAACCTCTTGCAGATAATCATGTTGGTCCAAGAACCAGCCAAAACCATGGTAGTTATCATGGAAGTGCTGAGATGAGAAGTGCCTCAGACCACAATATGGATGGTGAACCTAGAGATGATCTACCCTATGAAATAGAGACATTGCCTTCCCAGGGAAATACTAGGGAAGGTCAAACCTCGAGACGAGCCTTGGATGGGCTTGGAAATGAAGATCTAGAAGGGAATGTTGCAAGAAGTGAAATAAAAGATTCAGGAGAATCAAAAGATAAACATTTTGGTCGAATTGCGGAGCATAGAGACGGTACGTTTGCTCAATCACCCCAAGATGCTATTAAAAAGATTGATAGAGACAAAGTGAAGGCAGCTTTGGAAAAAAGAAAGAGGTCCCGAGGTGACAAGACTCGAAAAACAAACTTCTTGGATGACGATGATCTAATTGAGAGGGAACTGGAAGATGGAATTGAACTGGCTGCTGAAAGTGAAAAAAACAAGCACGATAGAAGACAAAGCTGGTCCAAGCCCTTGGACAGGGAAGAATATGAGAACTCGCATCATGGAAAGAATATTGATGCAAGGGACGAAAAACATCATGGAATGAGGGGACAGTTATCTCAAAAGCCAGATCTGAACAACATTGAAGATGGGGAACTGCCTGCTCCTGATGATATGGACCAGGGTTTTCCCTCACCTAAGCTGATCAACTGCAAACACAAGGCATCAAGCCCACGTGACAGAAAGTTTGAGGGGAAGCATCGGAATGATAATGTGCCTGGGTCTCACCATTATAATCATCATGATTATACAGATGATCGAAACAGGATGAACCGGCTTGGTTATATGGAGAGAGATCATAAAAGACATGTCCCAGAAAATCATGCCTGAGGTATTAATGTTTGCTGGAGCACTTCTTGGTGTCAAGCTCTCTCTCAGATGCTGGTAACTGTTTAAACGAGATGACTGTCGCTTTGTATTTCCTTTGCAGTAAGTCGAAGTAATATATCAGCTGTTGGAGGATCCTGTTCTGAAAGGATGATTCTAGTGAGGTCTAAGCCCTTTAGCAGCTATCTTATAGTTGATGGTTGGATTAAACTCTTCCACGTAATTTATAAGAATGGAAGCGAGGTTTTTGGATGTTCTTAATTGTGCTTTCCTTTGATCTTCTTGTGGAATACTTGGGGGATCGTTATCCATGTACAGAAACGATGATGATGATAATCTAGTAATCATAATGGTTTTAGATCGCAAGCTTGGTGGAATTCATTTGCATATTCAACGATGACTCTGTTTGCTGCTTTTCCTCTCTTTTTCTTGATATTTGATAACATTGGAACTTGTTTTTGAAAAAGAATCCACAATTGTTTTCCTGGATTGAAAGAAAATCTTCAAAGCCTGACGCGCTTGGTGAAGGCTAGCAGTTGCTAGTTGCTACAATACAATAAGCCCACGAGGATTCGGTCGATATATTTTGGCAGTTACTACGTGATCCAGTGTCAGTAAAAAGGTTGTGCAATTGAAGGAAGTGTGTGGTTGCCCTGTAGAATGGGGGATGACATTGTAGATATGTTTTGTGCAATTGAAGTGAATGGGTGGTTGTTCTGTAGAATGGGGATGAACTAAATGTGTTTTGTCCGTGATAGAAAAAAGAGGGGGGGGGGGGGGGGTTGGGTGGGGGGGGGGGGGCCCAAGCTTCC
>Ga0325403_1001583_pt1 | contig 19143 bp, 17 predicted proteins | sample PopdelMetagenome_19_FD_205665 | JGI IMG/M metagenome (GOLD analysis project Ga0325403, IMG submission 205665) | Populus deltoides microbial communities from Bellville, Georgia, United States - Xylem-PdKOR-R4 | ecosystem: Host-associated > Plants > Phyllosphere > Stem > Wood/Secondary xylem...
TACACTATAAACAACACCTTTCTTTCCCTCCTCCATCTCTCTCTAGAACCCCAGAGAACCCATAAGGCAAAAACACTCTTCTTAGCGGAGAAGGAACTCAAGAGGCCAAACAAACCCACAGCCCCATTTGCATACGTTGTTCTTTTTCACAGGTACAACCCTCTCCCTCCCTGCTTCTCTGATTTTCTTGTATTATTGTTTTTGAATGTATTTATGCATGCTTATTGTACAGTATCTGTACATACTCAGTCATACACTACAAATACGTCTATACATACGCATATAGGGTGACTTTTGAGCGTGGGAGATGGTAAAGTTTGTGCATTGGAGAATTTTGAATTCTGGGTCATTTAGATTTTTGTGTTTCTATGCCTTTTGTTTCAATTATAGCTTAATTCTTCGCTCTGTTTTTCATTGATTGCATGAAGTTCGTGTCTTTTTATGTATGGCTGTTTGGTTACTGAGAAAACTAAGAATCAGATGTGTTTTCCTATTCCAATTGCTTAATTGTTGTCTTTTTTTCACATTGATTGCCTGAGGTTTGTTTCTTTATTATAATTGCTGCTGCTGCTGTTATTATAATTACTAACATTTTGATAAAAGTTGGTGTCCTTATTATATACCACCTGTTTGGTTGCTGATAAAAGAAAAGTAGCAAATTGGGACTTTCATAATTTTGCGTTTTATGATAAAAGTTTGATTATTTTTTATTCCTCACTCGTAAAATTTTAATAATGTGTGCATGTAACGTTTATTAGAGCCTTTGTGGGTTGCTTATGGAAAATGGAGTGAAGCAAATTTATTTATTTTAAAAAAATTGCTTAATTATGCTCTTTATCCTAAACTTTGTCTTTTATTTATTTATTTTTATGTACGTGGCTGTTTGGTTGCTGAATAAAGACAGAGCAAATTGGCTTCTAGCATTGTGCATTTCATGATAAATTTTTATTTCATGTAATTGAATTTGGTTGCATTGTTAACAGTTATATGTGTGGTTGTGACGTTTATTAGAACTTTTGGAGGTTGCATATGGAAATTGGAGTGAAGAAGACAGTTTTTTCACCTAAGGCTATCATACACCAAAAGTTTGGTAACAAGGCATGCTATAAGGTCGAGGAGGTAAAGGAGGAGTCAGCTCAGAATGGATGCCCAGGATTGGCAATTCCTCAGAAAGGCCCCTTTCTATTTCGGTGCCGGTTAGAACTTCCAGAATTTACTGTTGTTTCTGATATCTGCAGAAAGAAGAAGGATGCCGAGCAATCTGCTGCTCATTTGGCTTTAAAAAAGGTATGCTTTAGCTTCCTTCTTAAGATTTTTGTCAGCATTTTTCCAATTTGATTGAACTTGCCGCCAGCCGTGGATGAGTATGTAGCCTCGTGATGAATGACATTATTTTTCTTCCCCATGATTGAATTTTCTAATTTTTTCGATTTAACAATGTTTTTGATAATGGGCAACAAACTCAGATGATATGGAATTGATTATTTGTTAATTTTAAAGTTTTGTTGGTTATTTCGGCTGCCTGAATGTAGATACTTATTCTGTGTGACTATGTGAGGAGATTAAGTTGTTCTTTGGACAATGCAATTGCTTATAGAGAAGCAATTGTATTTTTACACACTTGCTCTTTTATTCATCATGTTTTCTTTGAGATTAATTTGTCATGCAGTTTTCAGCTTTTCTTCTGCAATAGTTTAGTTCATTAATCTGAAGACAGATGTAGATCTTTCTTTTGTCCCTACCTTCTTTTTTTGGCAATGTAATTTAACTACTAAACTGTTTATTTACTATTTATCCTGCAGCTAGGCAACAATCCCGCAGATGAAAACCCATCTGAAAAGGATCCTTGTGATGCTTTGATTGATCGAATCAAATATCTATTTACAGACGAGGTTGGTAGTTTGTATAGAAATGAATTGTATAACAGTTTGTGTTCTACATGTAATACTTGCAGATCACTTGGTTTTTGCCAGTCATATAATATGCAAGGATCCTTGATGTGGTTTGTGCATAACGACGTGCTCTAACCTCTCCTCCTTTATTTTTGTGTCTTTGTTAGTTCCTTTCATCTCTTCATCCGCTGAGTGGTCACCTTAGAGCAGCTTTGCAGAGAAAAGGTGGTCTTTATGGTCTGATACCTGCTTCTGTCATTGCTGCCTGTGATACAAAGACAAGTAATCTGTGTAAATTACTCAACACTGAGGTGGAATCAAAACCCTTTTTGGCTTTGTCATCAATTATGAGGGCTATACCAAGATTATCAGGGTCTGTTGTAACATCCAAGGGGCAGCTTTCAATTCAGAAGCAAAATCCATATCCCACTGAGATCATAGAGTCATCAGATATCCAGCAATCTGGTTCCCCAGAAAACATATTAGTTAAAGCAATACAGATCCCAGCGTCATTGGACGAGACTATTCAGCCAGTGACTCTTGATATTTCTTCTTCTGGATATTACCTGGATGTTATTGCACAAAAACTTGGTGTAACAGATGCCAGCAAAGTTTTGCTCTCAAGGTAGGTGGAATTAGTTATAATACAGAAAGCCTAAGATGGTGTATTTTTTCGCCTAAATTGGGTTCCTTATTCCTTACAGATATGACATGATGTGATGTTGTTTTCTTGTTTGGAAGATGTCTTATTCTTCTTTTTGTAGCATCATATTCTGTTTTATCAAATAATTTTTTTTCTTTCTTATCAAACTGGAAGAAGAATGACTGTTTTTTGGAACCACTACATACTTTTTCTCCAACAGGATTATTGGTAAAGCTTCTTCTGAGACAAGATTGTATTTTGCTGCTTCTGAGTCACTTGTGATGGAACTATTGTCAGACCATGCAAATCTGAAAGATTTTCACGTAGAAGGACTTTTGAATGCAAGGGCAAACTACTTCTGTGGTCAAGAAATATATGGTGATGCAATTATGGCATCAGTTGGATACACATGGAGGTCTAAAGAACTTTTCCACGAAGATGTGTCCCTCCAATCATATTACAGGTCTCTTTTGAATTCTTTCCCATGAATCTCTTGTTTTACCATCATTAGTCTTTTCTATCCTCTCTCTGCAATGTTGTTCAAACCTTAGTTTTGATGCAAGTTTGATGTGCTTCGGTAATACAATGTACAATGCTTAGCACATCAATTGCACATAATTTGCTTTATATAATCCATCCATCTTCTTCTTCTTCTTCTTCTTCTTTTTTAAGTTTCTTATATGAAGATGAACACTGAACTTTTTTTCCTTTCCCACATAATATTTTTGCTGGATATACTCCTTTTATTTGTTTTTTTTTTCATAATTGCTTATGTGAAGATGAATACCAAACTTTTTTTTTAATTAATCAGCTGTTGTATGGTCTATTACTTAGAATTTAGACCATTTTATTGCTCCATATTAATTACTGTGGCAATGAATGACCCCTACAGTTTATCACCAAAGTTTGCATCTCCTATGCAATGTAAGCACTGTTCCATAAATGTACTTTAATACACTAAGCCTTCAACAATTCATTATTTAATCAATTTAGATTGGCTTATTCAGGATGCTTATAAGCAAGATACCTAGTGGAAATTACAAGATGTCTCGAGAAGCAATATTTGCTGCAGAGTTGCCCTCTGTATTCACCACAAAAACAAATTGGAGGGGTTCCTTCCCAAGGGAAATCCTATGCACATTCTGCCGTCAGCACCAGCTATCTGAACCTATCTTCTCCACTACAAGTATTCCTTTAAAGGCATCATGCAAGTTACCAAGATCACAGAAGAAGTTGAAGGTTACCGTGGCAGCTGAACTAGCAACTGAATACACTGATGGAAGAAGTTTAAATGCTGGTGATGGAGAAACAGTAGGACTGGAAAGCAGCTTTAGGTGCAAAGTAAAAGTATTTTCCAAGGGTCAGGATTTGATCATAGAGTGTTCCCCTAAGGAGATTTATAAGAAGCAAACTGATGCTATCCAGAGTGCTTCTCTGAAAGTTCTCTCATGGTTAAATGCATATTTCAAGGACCTTGGCATGCCTTTGGAGAAGCTAAATTGCTCTGCTGATGCCCTCGACATTAGCTTATCTTCTGAAAACTTTCTTAAAGAGTTTGCTTTATGCCAATCTCTTCATAATGTTCAGCAAAGTCGGTGTCAAGGATCCAAATTACCTGAATCAAAAAGTACTAATATGGAATATACTTTGTCAGGACAAGATGTTTGCTTACCAAACATTGAAGGCTCATATTCCGGTGTCTGCCCCTCCAATGGATCTTTGTTGTGTATAAGTTACTCTGTGTCCTTGGTGACAGAAGGTGGACATACAAAAGAGCTTATTGAAAGTAAAGATGAATTTGAGTTTGAGATAGGGAATGGAACAGTGGTTTCCACTCTTGAAGGAGTTGTGACACAAATGTCAGTTGGCCAGTGTGCTCATTTCAACATGAATTTGCCCCCTCAAGAGTTCATTTTAGCCGCAGTTGATGATCCTGCAAGGATTCTTTCATTGTTATCCTCAGGTAATTATGTGCTTCTTGACATCTGATTGATGATTTTCGCAACCTGGGTTTTGAATTATTGGTCTTTATTTTCAACCTAGATCAAAACATAGCTAACTTAGTTGATGTACTGAATCAAGACATGGCTGACTAAATTGATTTACTTTCCTAAAACTTTGGATTTCCCAATAAGGAAGCAGATCTTATCCGTTTCTTTATTTATCTTTGGTTTTGGAGATTGAGATTGTTGCTTTTTATTAATTCTTGAGATGTATCGCTCTGTTTGTTGTTAATTATTTCTTCTTACAATGACAACCATATATGACATGAAGGGAACAACGAGCATGATTTGTTTCTCCCATAATTATTAGAAACAGAACTGACTTACTATATAATGGAATTTATGTTATAAGGCAACCTGTACTTGTACTCTTTGAAAATGAAAAATCTTAGTTTATGACATAAATTTAGTTTAACAATTGGATCTGACACCTAACTTCTTCTGAAATGATCTTCCGTGTTCCTGTTTTGGCAGAAGTTTGCTTCTTAGAATACCATGTAACCTTGTTGCGAGTGACAGAACCACCAGAAGAAAGAATGGAGCAGGCTCTTTTCAGCCCTCCGCTCTCAAAGCAACGGGTGGAATATGCTGTGCAGCATATCAAAAAATCCAGTGCTACAACTTTGGTACATATTTTGTATTTCTTATTTAACAGTTAACAACAGAAAGTTGAGTTTGCAATTTTTATCTCACCATTATCATCTTCTGTCTCCGACTTTTTTCTTTTTTCAGGTTGACTTCGGATGTGGCTCTGGAAGTTTATTGGATTCTTTGTTAGATTACCCAACTTCACTAGAAAAGATTGTTGGTGCTGACTTGTCAAAGAAGAGTCTTAGCCGTGCTGCAAAGGTCTGAATCATTTCTGAGCAATGTTTCTCCGCTATGCTCTATGCCCTTTTTTTGCTTGTTAGCTACACGCTTGAATTGGTCACATGTCTTGGGTATTGTTAATTATGCAGATACTGCATACCAAACTGAGTGCAAAGTCAGATACAGGCATCAAATCTGCTATTCTTTATGATGGTTCCATCACAGAGTTTGATTCTCGATTGTGTGGATTTGATATTGGCACTTGCTTAGAGGTATTTACCTTCCTCCTGTGGTACATTTCTTGCTAGGTTGGAGCTCTTGGGTTAGCATGCTAGTGTGATTTTTCTTTTTTGTTTCTTTGGCTAGAATATCATACAATGGTGGCAGTATCTATCAACAAATATGTTTTGCTTGATGTTTGATGTTTTGCATATTACATAATTTTGAACATTTAGAAAGGGAATTCATGTGTGCCTTTGATCGTGCTATGTTTTGGATTCCCAGAATTTTTGGGGTCATTGACATGTTTTATCTGTATATTATTGTGCCAGTCTACAACCTCCATGTGAATGTTGGGAGAGCTCAAATGTGCCTTACAAAATTAACTTATATCAGTATTTTGAAAATTGATTAGTCCTATGTTGCCTCTAGTTGTGCCAAATTCTTATTCTACCTATGTTAATACTATCTCCTTACTGTAATAATTTTAGTTTTTGCATGTGTAATTGTACTGCTACAAACTTTTAGCATCATTAAAGACGTTGTTTCTATAAATCAATGAACTGGTTTCCATCTCCTCTGATTTTCTTATTTTCACCTGATGTCTTTGAGCTTATAGGTAATTGAGCATATGGAGGAGGAACAGGCCTGTCTTTTTGGTGACATTGCATTGAGTTATTTTCGACCGAAGGTTCTTATAGTTTCCACCCCAAATTACGAATACAACGTGATTCTACAAGGATCCAGTCCCACAACTCAAGAAGAAGATCCAGACGAGAAAAGCCAGTCACAGTCATGTAAATTTCGCAACCATGACCACAAGTTTGAGTGGACAAGAGAGCAGTTCAACCATTGGGCATCAGATCTAGCCAAGAGGCACCATTACAGTGTCGAGTTCAGTGGGGTTGGTGGTTCTGGTGATGTGGAACCAGGCTTTGCATCGCAAATTGCTGTCTTTAAACAGGAGAGCCGACTTGATGAAGATGATCTTCCAACACAAGAAAATTCCTCTGAGCATTGCAAAGTTATATGGGAGTGGAACTGCGATGATAGATCGGTACCCTCTTCGACAAGAAACTAATTTTTAGCGTTTCTAAACCACACCCTGACAAAGATATTAGTTAATTAGTACAGCCCTGTACTGATATATTACATTATTTCTAGGAAGGAGAAAGTATCTAACAGAATTGGGCAAGTGCAGGCTCAGAAAGGATGCATTTTTTCTTGCTGCTGGGCCAAATATTTTGCCAGGGAAATGAAGGGATTGCATGTTCTTATTCATTCAAAGACCCCATGCCATTTATGAATACTGAGAGAATTCCTGCCTAATTAATACAAGTCTATTTTGATCATCTATATGTATTTATGTTGTTTTTTTTTTTTTTACATGCAAAATCATTTACCTCATCAGATTAATGTTCATATCTTATTGTTTTGGATTATCTCTAAAAAAAAATAAAAAAATAAAAAGGATAAATCATAGGGATTTTCAGAATAGTTATTAAACTCGCCAGATGTAGTGGGTTGATTTTGGTAAATTCACTATCTAAGCTTGATTTAGGCTTTTTTTTTTTAAGTGTTTTTTTGGCGGTCCAATTTATTTTTTATTAAAATCTGATTTTTTTTTCATTTTAAATTAATGTTCTTTTAGTATTTTTGGATCGTTTTGATATATTAATGTTTAAAATACATTTAAAAAATAAAAAATATTATTTCAATATATTTTCAAGAAAAAAACACTTTAAAAATCAATCATTATCATATTTCAAACACCTTTTAAGTTGAATTGATTTTTAATATTAGTTTAGCCACACTTGAATAAATTAATAAATTAATCTTGATTAATTTTATTAAACTCGATCTAGATTGATTTGTTAAACTCGATTAAAATTCTATAAAGTTAATTTTAAAGAATTTTTTTCTAAATAAATAAAAAAAATTATATACTCAGTTGATTTCTAGTAATTTATTTAGGATTAGACCCGGAAATATTACTATCAAGCAAATGTTTTTTTCTTAACTTTAAAAAATATTCAATCTCTAAAAAGAAAGAGTAAATAAAAAAAAAAAAAAGAGAGTGATTTTAGAAAAATAAAATAAAATTTACACAAACACACGTGCAAAACGCTACACGTGCGAATTCCAACGGCTAGTTATTATAAAACGGCTAGTCTTTTCTGTTTTCACATTTTCACCTTCCCTTTTGCTTCCTCAATCATCACACCTCTCTATGATTTCTCTCCTCTCTCAATAAAAATTTTCCTTCACTTTCTCTTTAACCAGGCAAAAACGAACCTCCTATCATTCCCTTCACGAAAAACCCAATTCTTTGAGTTCTTTTCTTATATGACTTTCTTGAAAAAATTCAAGAAAAATTAAAGGTCTTAAAGAAACTTTCTATTGAAAATGTGGTCTAATAACAACAACGACAAGAATTCTCCGGCAAGGGGATTCTGGACACCGCCGGCTTCATGGAGGTCTCAACATTCTCCGGCGGTTGCCATGATGCCAATGTCAGAGAGGAAAGAAAGGGTGTCTTCTCCTAGTTGTAAACGTGATATTTTTCATGTTATTCATAAAGTCCCTGCCGGTGATTCTCCTTATGTCAGAGCCAAACATGTCCAGGTAATAACTTTTAAGGGTTCTTTTGTTGTTTGGATTAATGGTTTTTATGGGGTTTTTGAAGAAGTTTTAGTCTTGGCAGGTTTTGAGTTTAGTTTCAATCCTTGTTTCATATGTTGTTTTAGTTGGAAAATACTCGGGTTCTTGAAGAGTATTAGTTATCTGGTGGTAGTTAAGGTTCATAAATTTTTGTGGGTTCTTCTTCGTTTTTTATGTTTTTTTTTTCCCATTCTATGTTTACTAACAAATTATCTGTTTGGTTGAAATTGAGAGAGGAGATTAAACTGTGGATTTATGTCTGTTTTTGGTTAATTAATAATTGAAATGCCAATTTATCCCATAAGTTGATTTTAATCTCTTTTTTTTGGAGAACTTCTTTTGAAATTTCTGGTTCTTGAAAGTTAAATGTGATCTGTCTTGTGAATTTCTGGGTTTGGAAAAAACAGGTTAGAATGAGATTTGACATATCATGTCTCCCCATTGATTTTTAGGAGAATAGAACTTTTATTTGCATGAAAAATCACTCGATTTCACATGGTAACTGCTGCAAGGTAAGAAATGTGAGAAAAGGAAAAGGGAATTGAAATAAATAGAGTCATGCATTAGACATTGTCACTTGATAAGGGGAATTAAGGCACTAAAGTAGTAATACAATTAGCTTATACCACTATGAGCTGTTAGATTATTTGTTAGTTTCCTTGGGAAAGAAGATAAGGTTAATTTGTTGTTTTAACTCTTCATGTACCTATTCACATTTCATTACAGTTTTTGACATTCCATTTTAGGCTCCTAGATATCTTGACTGTTTAAAGAGGACTCACTAATGGATGATTTTTGGAACTTAATTGGATATATTAATTTTCGGGTTCAGATCCTGTGTTTGTGTTTGATTTTGATAGTTGAATCTTTTATTACAGTTAATAGAGAAGGATCCAAGCAAGGCTGTTTCCCTATTCTGGGCTGCTATCAATTCTGGGGATCGAGTTGATAGTGCCTTGAAAGACATGGCAGTGGTGATGAAGCAATTGGATCGAGCTGATGAGGCAATTGAGGCGATCAAATCCTTTCGTCATCTCTGTCCCTATGATTCCCAGGAATCTATTGACAATGTGCTAGTTGAACTCTACAAGGTGAAATGCTACTTTTTCCATCTTTTCAAACTGTAGTATTTTGGCAGTAATTGACTCTGATGATCTGGTAATGTGATTTCTCCATTAGCATATTGACATTTCATGAGGAAAATCTATGTAAGGAACCATCTTAGATCATTTATGAGTTGTCTTCTTGGGAAAGCATCCTTGCAAGGTTTACTAGTTTTCTGCACTAATGTTAAACAAAATGGAACTCATTCAGTTTGAAATGTAGTTAAGGTCTGAAATTTTCTTCTACATCAGGCTTTTTAATGAATGCAAAGGCGTCCACATTTCATAGGTAGTGCAGGTCAAGCTGTTTTTTTTATAGATGGTAAAGATGATTATTATTTTCACTAAGAGACCTAAGAGATATTGTTGAGTTAGAAGCATGCATTTACGATGTGTGTGGCCAAATAATTTTCTATTTGTTTTGAGGAATCTGGTTAGCACATCCATTTAGCTCACTGAGGCTGTTGTCACAATACATTGGATTGTGAAGCATGTTTATATCTCGAGATTTCTCTTCTTTTGCAGAGATCTGGAAGGATTGAAGAAGAGATTGAAATGCTTCAACGCAAACTGAAGAACATAGAAGAGGGTATTGCTTTTTCTGGCAAGAAGACAAAGACTGCCAGATCCCAAGGGAGGAAGATTCAAATAACTGTTGAACAAGAAAGATCAAGGTGATCCCACTTGTTTTGCTTCTTTCCTATTTATACCGTATACCTCTGGTTGTTATTTCATTTTAACTGATGCAGGATATTAGGGAATTTGGCGTGGGCTTACTTGCAGCATCACGATTATGGTTTGGCTGAACAATATTACAGGTAAACTATTTTTCTGCGTTGGAAGATAGACCTAGACCTAGACATGAAAATGGCGATCTTTCTTCATGAAATAAAATTTGATTTTCAGGAAAGGTCTATCAATGGAGCCAGATCAGAACAAGCAGTGCAACTTGGCTATCTGCTTGATGCACATGAACAGAATTCCAGAAGCAAAATCTCTGCTTCAAACCGTAAAAGCTTCATCTGGAAGTAAACCAATGGATGATTCCTATGCTAAATCTTTCGAGCGAGCTTGTCAAATCCTGACTGAATTAGAGTCACATTTGATAGTTAAACCAACCGAAGAAGATGAAAAAGTTCACCAAAGGTTACTGGCATTGCCTACCACCAGAAATTTGAAAGAGGTTGCTAGCTCCCGAAATGGAGATGTTTCGGGATTTGTGGACTCTAGAAAGTGCACAGGTGTAGTTAAACCAACCGAAAAAGATGAAAAAGTTCACCAAAGGTCTTTGGCATTGTCTACCACCAGAAATTTGAAAGAGGTTGCTAGCTCCCGGAATGGAGATGTTTCGGGATTCGTGGACTCTAGAAAGTGCACGGGTGTATTTAATGAAGATAGAGTGCTGTCAGATGAACATAATAGAAGATCTTATTGGCAGAATCACTCTGAGAATGAGAAAAGCTTCTTTGCATCCAATAATAGGAGTTCTCAATGTATATCACCTGGACTGAGAGGTGGTCCACAGTCTTCTCCACAAACTGCAGTTGACAATAGCTGGAGGAGAGATTCTAGTTTTGCAAGCCCAGGTGAAAGGCTTGGTTTGGCCAGCAAAATGAGGGATTATCGGTTTAGTTTTGCTGAAATAGGCCCAAGTTCAGAACAGAAGAAGACATTTACATCTCCAGCCATACATACACAACCAAGGAGATGTTGCTGGGGGTTTGATAAAGGAGATCAGAGAAGGATAAGGTGGGGAGAAGATACAGCTGAGATAGAAAAAGAGAATGCAATCCGGAATCTCTCTGGAGAACTATTAGACTTAACTGATAATCATACAAGCTGGAAAAGAAATGTTCAGGAAAATGGTCGCCAAAGGAAATCTGCAGCAGAAGACAGGAACACAAGTCTAAAGTGTTCCACAGAGCAGACCGTGGTTATTGACAATGCAGGGGTATCAAAAGCCTCCACTGATTGTGACTGGGATCAATCAGCAGAAACTGTTGGAAATAAGTATCTTGGAAAGGACAGCTCGCTCAAATCCCATCGCAAGAGCTGGGCAGATATGGTTGAAGAAGAAGAAGAAGAACTGGACCTGTTAACTACAGACCTTGGCCAGAGTTTCCATAGTTGGAATTATGAAGACGCATGCTGTGATGAAAATCTAAATGTCAACACATTTCATCAGAATTCTTACCAAAAGAATCAGCTAGGAACTATTTTTCGAAAACTTGAAGCAGCTGATCTTCAAGATGGCTATGGTACATCCATGAATGCAGTTTCATCAAGGAATTCCACAGCGCGACGCTCACTGTCTTACGAATCTGCAGAGGATGTGAATACAAGGAGGAGAAACAGGTTGCAGGTTTTCCGAGACATAACTCCTACTCCAGATAGTCCATGAGCTTGAATCAAAATACGTCAGAAGTGGATATAATTCAGTGACGTTTGAGAGTTTTTGAACTGCACTGATCAAAATCATGTAATATGGAGTGTTTATTCTTTTTTCTATCTCAAATTTTTTCTGCTTGGTGAGGTACTGTTGCATCAAGCATTGTGATGTCTTTTTTAGACTTCTTCCCGCCTTCATTGTTTCCTTGTATAGTGAGTGTATCCATGTCACTCATCAATCACATGATATTAAACACAAAACTTTTAGTTCTGACTAGTTAGTTAGTTGCGGATCTCGTATCACCAGGCTATGGAGATAATTTTGTAGAAATATTTATGTTGCTATTTATGATAGAACTAAATCTAAAAAATATGTAAATTGCATCAAGACGATAAATAACTTTTGATTCGAAGATTATATTATATTTATATTTAGTTAGCAAATTTTACTAGTCTAATTCTATAAAAAAATTGACTGATGATAACTGATTGAAATTTAAAAGATCTTTAAATTAGATTTAGAAGGTACTAATTATACTTAGTTTTGTTGTTTTTTTTTCTTTTTTCTTTTTGAATTTATTTTAAAATTTTATTATGTTTTTCCTTTTTAATTCAAACTTTTAGTTTCTTATCTTGTTTAAGTTAATTATTTTGGGTTTATTAAAGAAATTATAAATTTTTTAAAAAGACAAAATACTTGAAGATAAAATATTCAATAAAAATTTTCTAATTAATGGTTTTTTTTCAATAGAATTCTATGTTGCTTATTTATTGCTATCTTTCTTGTATTATTTCAATCTCTATCAATTTTTAAATAATTTATAAAGTATAAATTAAAAGATAGGTAGTGATATTTCTTTTTGAGAAGAAATTCTAATAGAATTAATAACATAATAATTATATTTTTTTTCCTTTGACTTTAACTATTGATTCATTAACAGGAACAAAATATATTTTTTCTCTTGGATTTAATCCCAATATAGGAACATGCTAACCTAGTCCAAGGGTGAAAATAAAAAACCGATATTTAGAGGAAGAAACAAAAAAGATAGAACTTTGGAGGGCCAATAATATAAATTCAATATAAAAAGATAGAACTTTGGAGGGACAATAATATAAATTCAATATTTCAAACAACCAATATGCAACTCCAGCTGAAAAAGTGAAAAATCCAATTTCTTTCTCTTTTTTTCTTTTTGTGAAATCAACTTTTTTCTTTCAAGAAAACTCAAACAGCAAAAATCACTCTTCTTCATTGACCGGCCCTCTTATTTACAGACACTTAACTAAAAACAAGCAGCAGCAGCACCGCCGCCGTCACAACTCTTCATTAACTATCACCACCATCTTTCTCACGTACTAGGTAACTCTATAACAATCTCCTCCATTTTTCTTTTATAAAGTTCCCATCTTTAATTTCTCACTGTATACTCTAAAGTTCTACATTCTGATAAAGTTTGTAACTTTATAGTAAAATTTTCATTTCTCATTATGTCCTTTATCGTGATTAATCTGATTGATTGAAGGTGATTAATGGACTCCCAGCTTCTGTTACTTAACAATAACAACTCATTAACAAAGCTTCCACAATTCAGTTTCTTTGCTTCTCCGAAACCCAGATACAACCCATCTTCTAATTTCTTGGGTATGTATTCCATTTAAAAAGTTTCAATATTGCTTGTTTTTTATTCTTCTTGTTATTGTTAATTTGATGGGTTATTTTTCTTCTCTGTTGTTGTTGAAGGGTTTAAGTTGAAGAGAGTAATGTGTGCAATGAAGTCTTATAGGTTGTCAGAACTTAATAATTCAGAGGTTCAGAGTTTGAAAGCTCGGCCTCGTATTGATTTTTCTTCCATTTTTGGAATTGTAAGTGACCCTTTTGTTTTGAAAAAGGGTGTATTTTTTTTTCTTTAAATTTAAGATTGTTGTATTGAAGTTCTGATAAGCTAATTACTGATAGGTTGTATTTTTTTTGTTGGTTTTTAGGTTAATCCTATTGTTGATGATGTTCGTCAACGAGGTGATGCTGCAGTTAAAGAGTTAGTGATTCTTTAATTAGTACTTTATCTTTATTGTTTTACCATTGAGCTATTTTTAGTAATGAGGCTTTGTTTATATGTTCTTTGTAGTTATACTTCAAGATTTGACAAAGTCAAATTAGACAAGATCGTCGAGAATGTTTCTGAGCTTCCTGATCCGGAGGTGAATTCCAAAAGCATATCTTTTAGTAAAAGAAATTCCTTGCACTTCTTATTTTATCTATTCAGTGATTTGTATGGTTTGCTATTTTGGTCCAAATGTTACTTCAAACATTCCATTTTTATGGCTTTTGCTCTATTGCAGCTTGATGCAACTGTTAAAGAAGCTTTTGATGTGGCGTATAACAACATATATGCATTTCATCTTGCTCAAAAATCAGTTGAAAAAAGTGTTGAAACCATGAAGGTATGTCAATACTAAAGATTTGTTCTTGCTTTACTGCATATTGTGCTGATACAAAGCTCAGAACATTTCAAAATATTTTAGGGTGTTAGATGCAAACGTGTGGCTCGAAGCATTAGTTCTGTAGGTCTTTATGTACCAGGGGGGACTGCAGTTTTGCCATCCACAGCTCTGATGCTTGCTATTGTAAGTTGATTGCATTGTGTATCAATTATTTTGGCTGGTTCAAGTTCTAATCTTTATTATGATTGCCACATTCTGGTTAAGTTTGTTTGGTTGATAGTTTAGTTTGTTTTGTAAACCAGCCTGCACAAATTGCTGGGTGTAAAACTGTTGTCCTTGCGACCCCCCCAGCTCAGGATGGCAGCATATGCAAGGTATTTTTCTTTTTTTTGCTTTTGAAATGTTATACTCTTACAAAGCATGTACTCAATGAGATGGTCTTCTGTAGGAGGTACTGTATTGTGCCAAGAAGGCTGGTGTCACTCACATCCTTAAAGCTGGTGGAGCTCAGGTTAGAAAACAAACGTGTGATCATATCTTTTGTGCACTTGGTACAATTATCTTTATTGTATTCATGTTCCTGCTGGTCTTATGAACTTTTGATTTATAGGCCATATCTGCAATGGCTTGGGGAACAGAATCTTGCCCTAAGGTATTTATTTCTCATCATCTTATTTCTCAATTGTTAGTAGCTGCAGCTGATAATAAGAACACATAATCCTTTTATTGGTCCTCTGTGGTCTTTATACTTGTGTTTTGCATTTTCTGTTTGCTAACCAGAGTATGTTGTTTATTATGGAATTGATAAACAAAAAAACATTTTGTTTTCCATTTCAAATGCTAAATGTATGCTCTTTAGGTGGTCCTGCATATATTGGGTTTCTCTCTTTACCTCACTTTAATCCTCTCAAATTTATGTTAAAAATCTTGTTGAGAAATCTGCAAAGATAGTTTTTTTGATAATTTTTCAGATGAGAAAGTCAACTTTCAAACAAGTTTTGTATTAACACAAGATATAGCAAGCTTCTATATTTAGAAGCTTTTTAGTTACTCTAGAGATCTAATTCTTTACTAGTTGTAATGAGCTAGCTTTTTTTGGGTTGAAATTTGTAGGCTGAGAAGATTTTTGGACCAGGAAATCAGTATGTGACAGCTGCGAAAATGATTCTCCAAGTACGGATACTCTCACCAATAGAAGTTATTGAAGTCTATTAGTCTAAGTAACTCTATCTCTTTCTCTGTCTGGCTACAAAATGCTGGTCTTTTTTCCAATTTGACTCCTTGTTTTTTCTTTTATTTACATAACAGAACAGTGAAGCAATGATTTCAATTGACATGCCAGCCGGGCCTTCTGAAGTTTTAGTCATTGCTGACAGATATGCTAGTCCTGTTCATATAGCTGCAGATTTACTATCCCAGGTGCTTAGCCCTTTTCCTTTAAGTTATATATATATATATATATATATTCATGTTATGTGGGTGGCACATATATTTCATCTGCATATAATCCTCCCTCGTTAATGAAATCTACATTGTGATAGATTTGTATGGAAAGCAGAAGAAAGCAAAATTATTTTGCCCCCTGAGATAAAGCAGGATAAACTGATATATCAAAATGCATTGTCTTATACTCTTAGTTTTATACTACATTATGCAATATGAAAAGATATTTACGATGTGGTATATTTAGTTCTCCTTATAAAAGGTTGAATCTGTGCTCCATATCAGGGCAGTATACTGAAATTTTCACCGTCACATTTTTCAATCATCAATGTAAAAAGTTAAATCAAAATTTCCTTTAAGAACTTTTTCAAAGCCTTGATTTTGTACCAGGGATTAAATGTTTATTGCTTTCTTTTATGCCAGAGATTATCTTTTCTGATGTTTTTATTAAATTCTTTGAATTTTCCAGGCTGAACATGGCCCTGACAGTCAGGTTGTTCTTGTAGTTGCTGGGGATGGTGTGGATATGAAAGCCATTGAAGAGGAAATAAGTAAGCAGTGTCAAAGCCTACCAAGGGGTGAATATGCTTCAAAAGCCCTGAGCCACAGTTTTACTGTCTTTGCTCGTGACATGGTTGAGGTCAGTCCACTGTTTGAAAATTCATACCTGGGTATTTGTTGCTTCAATCCTATGAAAGTTGATTTCTCTGCATTTTTAAGATAGTGGGATCTAGAATTATATAGGAAACAACTGGATAAGTTCTTACTGTCTCATGAATTGTAACATGCAGTTGTTGAATCATAATTATCAGAATCCGCTTCATGCTACTAATTGCAGGCTATGTTGTTAACAAGCATGAAAAATGTTTTTGACAAGCCCGAGTACATTTCCTCCCAGACTGTTCTCATGGATTGTTTGGCATTTTAGGAATTGCTAAAAAATTGTTTTGTTTACTAAAAACTTGATTATTGGGTCTTTTAGGCTGTCTCCTTTTCAAACTTGTATGCACCTGAGCATCTGATCATTAATGTAAAAGAAGCAGAAAAGTGGGAGAGCTTTATTGAGAATGCAGGTATGGTCTTTCAATGCTATCTAGTATTTCTCTTCAGCTTTGTTGCCATCTTTGTCGACATTGTTACTATCACCTTTGATGCCATACTCAATTTCTACCTTTGAAAACAAGTGAATGCCCCCAACTGTTTTAAAAGAGAACAAATATATGACACAGCCCTGGATAATTTTCACTGCAGGTTCTGTGTTCCTGGGCCCGTGGACACCAGAGAGTGTTGGGGATTATGCCAGTGGGACAAATCATGTCCTTCCAACATATGGATATGCACGGATGTATGGTGGGGTATCCTTGGACTCTTTCCAGAAATACATGACGGTGCAGTCTTTGACAGAGGAAGGTCTTAGAAAGCTCGGCCCATATGTGGCAACCATGGCAGAAGTTGAAGGGCTGGACGCCCACAAGAGAGCTGTAACTCTTAGACTTCAGGATATTGAAGCCAGACAGGTTTCCAGTACGAGATAGTGTATCGATTAGGCACCTGATCTTCTATATATAATTATTTTTTGGGACTAAATTGTTAGCCCACTTGAGTCGACAAAAATCCTCACCTTGTTTTACCCCTAAGAAGTTTTGGCATGTAATGTAGCTTTAACCCTTTGAATCATAAATAAATCTCTTTTGGTTCATGTCCTTGAAAGGTGCATAGAAATTGAATGGTAGTATCTGATTTGAGGTCACAAAATGCTATTTCCTGTTGGGTGACATGCAGATTCTAGTTTGTGGAATGACAGGGAATGGACTAGCCTCTATAGGCCAGTCAAACGAACCCTAAATATCCTAATGTACTCATCCACCTCACAAATGTCAGGAAAAAGAAACAGGAAAAGTAGAAGTCCTTAAATCTATGCCTAATAAAACAGGTGACAACAGTAAGAAGCAAAGACAAGTGCTCAGATGTTGTCCGGAGCCTAACAAGAACGTGATTAGAGAAAAGCTACAACCATGCAAGAGATGTCATCCATGCTTCCCCTGTTTAATGCCTCTTCAATCAACTTCTTTGCCGCCTCTTCAGCATCTTCCAAATCGGCATTGCAATCATAAGCCTCTTGGTTTGACATCACCTGTATATAACAGATTGTTAGGGTCATTAATTTATTTCAAGGAAAAACACCACCAATATATTCCTTCTGGTTCTGCTATGCTCGCTCAAATATGCAGCCAAAATGATAACAACGTGCCAAGTTTAGGCAAAGTCAAGCCTTTTTATAACCTTCCACAAGCCATCACTACTCAAAGTTATGAATTCAGTATCTTCATCACTATGTTCAGTCATTATATCTGGTTCTGAAGTAATATTCTCTTTTATTCTCCCATAACCGAAAGCCCTTGCCTGAATCAATCATGGATTAATTGTATGCAGAAAGGAAAGGAGCTACCTACGCTTTCAATCCTCAGAAGAAAGGAGAATTGTGTGCATCTGGCGCTTCATACACAAATCCACCCTTGCTTTCAACATGTTCTTTCTCCTTCTGGGGATCATGATCTACTGAGATTTGTGTTGCCTCACCATTTCTGCATAAGGTGGCCCGAGAATCACCAACAATGGCCACAATTAACTTCTCTTTATCAACTAGTATTGCTGTAGCTGCTGTTGACTCTCCTCGAGAACCAACTATTCTATCCAAAATCTCATTATCGGTAACCTTATACGTCCTCTTGATCCTCTTGATCGCTCATTTCAGGTTTGCCCAGAAATCAGGCTGAAAATGACAAAAAAAAGAAAGGAATTTTTCCTGTCCAAAAGTTCTTATAAACCAAGAATATAGCAGCGAAGGCATCGCATAAAGCCCTAACTCATGGCCATTGATTTTCCTATTTTCTGCCACTACATAATCTTCCATTCCATGGCCCAATTTTCCTCGGACCATATGGCATCCATGGATGACATTCCGACGAGGAGATTCCTCCTCTTCAACATTTTCATCATCAGTGGAAGAATCATATCCACTGTCCTCCTTGAGTCACACGTAGATATCAGAAATGGTCAGATTACAACATCCATTGAGCAGAAAATAGATATCAGAAATCCCTATTTCTAATCCTGCAAAATGATTCAGCTAGCCCTTCCTAAACGACAAAGGAAGTTAGAATTCGGGAAACAAAAGAATCTCAAGCTTTTTGCTCTACATAGGACTTACATGATCCCTTCCTTGTGCTCATAAGGAAGAACAATAAACTCAAATATTACTATCATTCCTTATGATAACTACCATGGTTGTGTTTGGTTAGTCTCCTAATATAAAAACGATATAAACATGTTAATTGAAAAGACAAACATATACATATAATAAATTAATTGATAGTTTTAATATGAATTTCTATACTTTCATTCATACATGTTCCTTTGGGTCTCTGATTTTTCGATTCCAATAATCCAGGCCTCCATGCTTGGTTTAGTGATATGCTAAATATCATAAAAGAGATGCAAATGTAAACTCTAGTAAGATAACAAGCAAGCTGGAA
>Ga0325403_1001585_pt1 | contig 19127 bp, 11 predicted proteins | sample PopdelMetagenome_19_FD_205665 | JGI IMG/M metagenome (GOLD analysis project Ga0325403, IMG submission 205665) | Populus deltoides microbial communities from Bellville, Georgia, United States - Xylem-PdKOR-R4 | ecosystem: Host-associated > Plants > Phyllosphere > Stem > Wood/Secondary xylem...
ACTGGGCACAACTGAAATATTGAAGTTTAAATGATTGGATGGATGATGAGTTGGTACGTTCTACCACCGGTTTTAATCATTTTATTTGGTGGAATTTTACTGTTTCCATCTTATATTTTTGGCGATTTTTTAATGATATTACAAACACTGGAATATTGAAGAATGAAGACTACTTTAAAAATTGGATTTTTTTTATATAAAATCAAATTTAATAACCTTAAATTAACGACTAATAACACGACTCTTTTCGTATTTAAAGCTGTTTTATGAAGTTCAAATATCACAAAATCTTATATAAAATCATTAATTTATGGTTCTTGAGAAACAAAGAATGAGAAAAGTCGACAGAGGTTTTTTCTTAATAAATGGTTATTCAAATTTAAATAACACGTCTCGGACGGATCTTAGAATGGAGCTTTAATGCACTAAATCTCAACAAAGTATTATTTTATTATTTTTACTATTTGGTGATTTTTAATTCGATTTGTGGAATGGTAATAAATTCTCATGTTGGATTCAAACAAGTTATTCAGCTGCGTGCAATCAGGAAATATGTAAAAAAATTTACTTTTCATCATAAGCGATTCGAGATCTCAGCTAAATTTGCACCTCGACCAGCAACCTTGTCTCGACAAATCTTATGGAATGTGATTGCTATGTAAATTATTTTTGTTAGCATGATGTAAGCGATTCGAGATCTAAGCTAATACTGTTTAGTTAGCATGATGTTTATATTTTAATTTTTTTTTATTAACGTGGGTGTCCGAGCCAGTTTGTGCGAACCTCGACTAAACTCACGGGTCTTGAAGTTAATAACCATATAAGCTTCCAGTAACCATTATACTAACAACTGCAGGACTCAAATCTAAAATCATATGAAAAACAAAAGTTTTTTAATTGAACGCGTTTATGGATTGTCTATATTATGGTAAGAGAAGTTTGTTAAATTATTTTTGAGACAATCCTTTTTAAGCAAATAAATATGGATTGTGATACATGCAAGATATCATCTTGATTTCTATCAATAAATCAAAACTATTTTTGGCAATAGCAATAACAGTAATACATTTATCCTGGAGTTTCGTAGGTGTTTGTAATATCTTAATTTTTTGGTTTTTTCCCCACTTTCAGTTCTAATAGAATGGTTAAGAAAACGTGCCTTGTGATGGTGAATATATATATATATATATATATTATTGTAGGTGGTCAAGCTTCTCGATGTTGTAATTGGGCATTTATCATGTTTAATATATATTTGATTGGACATTTGTAGTGACAGTTCATAAAAGCATAAATACTTGGTAATCTTCCATCCTTTTTATCTATCTTTGACACAGCTTCTGCAATAAAAAGCTTCTAAAACCTCATTTTCTAGGCAAAACATAAACCTTCTGAGGTTTTGGTGGGAAGGGGGGGGTTTCGCTTTGACTCGGTGCCCTTTTTTCTAAGATATATTATAATATTTATTTATGTACTTCTCCCTCCACCTCTTACTTTGGAACCCTAAATAATAAATTATAACATATCTTATCCTTTTAGCATCGGTTTTTTAGGTTTTTATCTCCATGCCTAGAGCAATCAAGGAATAATAAATATTCCACTCAATGAATGCCTTGGGAAAGTGCTGAGATGAGATGAAAAGGTTTGTTTTAAGCACAAATTCATGAAAAATGCAACTGAATTCAACACGACTTAATGAATCTCTAACATTTAGACAAGCTATTGATTAAAAGTGATTTTATTTATAACTGTCGAAGTTTTCAAGAAAAGGATGATAAAACTCAATACGACATTAAAATATGCGACTTACCCCTGATTGGCTACTTCCCCTTGATCTAAACTATAAACTCAATACACATTCCACATAACAATATATGTTTTTTTTTTTTTTTTGGTTGTCTGAACCTAGCAAATAACAAAACTTTGGTGGTAAGATAAAAGAATTGCTGGGACTACGAAACATCTAACGAAACAAATCCCGCAAAATAAATGGAAGCCATTAAAATACACACGGGATTTCCCATAAATAAACAACACCAGACACTGTGCTCTATAATTTTAGTTTGACTTTCTGGGCTAAGATGATGATGATCTGCGCCTACGTAGCGAAGGAACGCAAGTGGGGCATCTAATCAGACCGTTAACATTGCAAGCAGTGCAGTTTTTGAACCCATACTTGGCGGTGTAGATCTTGTGGCTCCCACTACACTGTTCGCAGAGAACAAATCTGAGCCCTCCGCATGTATCACAGGCATTGGTGACAGAAAGCGGTAACCCGCCAATCAGCTTCTTCAAATCTCCACTCTCGTGTAATTCAGTGATTTCCTTGACCCCGCCAATATATTTTCCTCCGATGAAAACAATTGGTAAAGTAACTTTTTTTGACCCAATAATCTCTTGTAACTCGTCTAAATACATACCGTCCATCGATAAATCACGTTCGTCTATCTGGACACGAAACCCACGGAGGATGGATCTGACGGTCCTGCAATCCTCAAAGGTTCTGCGGACAATGCGGAGACTAGTAAAGTATAGAATGATGTGTTGGTCCAGGTGGGTTGGCAGTGAAATAGATTGCTTGGTCGATGGGTGTGCATGGCGGTGGGCCCATGAACGGAGGACCGAAGTGGAGATCCGGACCCGGTGGAAAAGGGAGGGCGATTTGGGGGAAACGGGTTCGGGTTCTTCAGTGACGAGGGTTTGGATATCCTTGAAGGAAGAGCAACAGAACCTTGGTGATGGAGGTTGTGATCTCGGGGAGGGGGGAAATCTTGAGGGCGATCTTAACCAGTTGGGCCACATGAATGGAAGAGAGGAGTAAGGAAGGTTTTAGGGAGTGGAAGAATGCTAGCGAGGAAGGGTTTGGTGGGGGCTATTGAGAAAACGATGACGGAGATATTGTGATTATGTGTTATTGAAGACGTGACTATATAAGTGCTTTTCTGTTCTGGAATTACAAGAAATTAATATGGTATGTTCTTTAATGCCCCCTTGTTTCTACTAGAAACTTGGTGTAAACATTGGTAAATCCGCTTGTTTCACAGAGTAATGGCAGGGATTTTAAATCCTTTACCCACACTTACTTTATTAGCATGTAAATTTACTAATTTGAAGACATAGCATTATTATTTTTTTATGAAAGTCGTCCTCTATCTATTGATAAGTTTTATTTTTCCTACAAATATATATAAAACAATTAAACTAAATTAAATCGGTTGGCTACTCAAGGGATTACCCAGTAAAAAAATATCGAAGGCTTCAAGATAAAAAAAAAAATTAATGGGATGACACGTGTAGAAGCTGTACCTGTACTGAAACTAGAATAATTTTATAGTGTTTAAATAATAATTGTTGACATTCTATTAATGCTATCCGCTTGATTGCTATTATTTTAAAAAAACAAATCATTTATAGAGTCTTAGTTGTCATGACTGCAACCAATATCAATGTTACTGTGCTTTTCTGCCTGTTATTCCCATATTTGCCCTGCCTCACCGCCCCCAAAGTTCTCACTTCTCACCACTTAAACCCCGCCAATACGTGGTGGCGTTACTATTAAGCCACTAAAACCCCACCAATACGTGGCGGTGTTCACGGCCCAGTTTAAGCTAACCGAACCGATATTTTGAACTTTTAGAAATTTTGACCCGAAAGCGCCGGAAACCGGTTGAAACCGAACCGGTCCGGGCCGGGTCGGTTTTTTGCTTGAAAACCGGGAAACCCATTGTCTGCACAAATGGTGCCAAAAACTTCACCAGTTCCCCGTACACTCCTTGAGACCTTAAGGCTAAAAAAACCATGGAATTCATGAATCAATAGAGAAAAAGCAGGCAACCCAGTTCAACTTTCAGCATAAATGGTGGGGATCTTACGATTAGAAGGTTGAATAACTCTTTTCATGAGTGGCATGCCCAATTGGATTTGCAATGGCATTGCCAATAGGAAGGCTTGGGGGAGGTTGCGGCAGTGGATGAAGTGGCAAAAAATTTGCATCCACGCTTGTCATGTTTATTCCATGATCCATCTTTTGCTTTGAATATGCAGTCATTGTCTTAGAATCAATATCCCTTCACCTTGTGCCTTTGCAAATGCTTCCAGCCTTCTAGTATCAGAGAGATAGAGACGGCAAGGGAGGGGCGGCTGAAAGGAAAAAATGATTTAGGTTTAGCATAAGTTTGTATTTATACTTTTGATTCTTGCTCTATTAAATAAATAAGTTCAAAATAAATAAGTTTGATCTGGTTTGGATTAGTTCCATCAGTTTTAATTTTATAAAACTAAAACCAGATCAAACCAAATGGCTGTTTTTAGTTTTTAAATTGTTTTCTTTAGTTTTTTTCATGATTAATTTTTTTAATTAATGTTTTTTATTTTTTTTTTAATTGATTGATTTTTTTAAACATTCCTAATACAATTTAAATATAAATATCAATAAACCTTCTTTTTTAGGAAGGCCCTGGCTAAAGATGCAATGGATCCAGGTTATTTTGAACTCGGCCCAGTTGTTACCAAAATAACAGTAATTATATTATTATCTCGAGTGAGTACGTAAGGTCGAATTATTTTTTAAAACATTTTTTAAAAATAATATCCATGCATGCTAATATATTTGTTAAGAGAACAATTTTCAAATTATAAATTCAAAATCCGACTCATATTAGAAGATATTTTTAAAGATATCGAGACACCAACTTATTAAAAAATATTTTTTAAAAAATATTTAAAAAATAATATATTGAATCGATTTATTTTTATAAACTCATTTATAACCTTAAAAAAAAAACATTCAAAATAATTTTAAAATTTAAAATCAATCTGAAATCAAAAAATTTTAAGATAAGATCTACCATCTCAGGCATTGAAAAAGCTAAAGAACACTCTAATGCAACTTCTCTTCTTCGAATGAAATTTGATAGCACCACAATTGATTTTTTTTGGTCAAAATCTATTTCAAGCGATAATGTTCTTTATATTTAATTAAAATAGGATGATTTTTTTTTAAAAATCAAGAATTAAAAAATATAAAAAATAAAATTTTAAATCAAAGTTAAATTTTCAAAAACTAAAAGATCCAAAAGTTATCGATTGAAAAATAAAAAGATCATAGTAAACTTTTTAAGCTAATTTTGACTATCTATTTTTCTTGTTTTATTTTTTATTTTAATCCTTTTTGTAAAAAAATCTTATCTTTCCCTAACAAATTAAAAACAATTAATCATTAATTTGATCACACAGGAATCAAATTGTAGAAAGAGAGTTTGATAATTAAAATGAAAAAAAATTATTGCAACAATCCATAATAACCTATACCGCATAAATCAAATATAATTCATGAATGTCATTTCTTACATGTTTTTTTTTTTTTTAAGAATTCAGATGGAAAACTTAAGTACTGTAGGATTGTGTACATCACTCCATGCTTCATTGAATTAAATTAAGTCATGCATATCATATGATTTCCGTTTTTCTAAATCAATGAAATTATAGCAGTTTTAATATGATTATTAATTAATATATATAATTCAATATAAATGGATAGAGTATGAAGTAGTGGGAATTTTTTTCCTCTGTTTGCCCATGTCATCTGCTCATGAATCATCCATACGTACATTGGCAACCGAAGCTATACCAGCGAAATATCCCTACGTTGAATCATGGCTGATGGGCAATGTATAATTTTAGGACATGTCTACGTTGTCATGGCTGATGTGCAGCATATGTTTTCCTGCCTTCAATTAATTTCATGACAACGTAGACATATCCTAGGATTATTCATTGCACACCAGCCATGCTTCAAGAAAATAAAAATCACGAGAAAACCTATTCATGAATAAAAGAAATTATCAAAAATGAAATCTAGCAATTGATACAACACCCATAGACAGTCCTTAATTTCAGGAACACAGTGGCGTTCTTAATTTAACGTTAGCAGGCCAAAGACAAATTATTGGGAAGAGAACCTTGCTCGCTTTTCCACAACTAATTTTGGTTCCCTGCAGTCTTTCTAAAAATGTCTTAAATCTCCGTGTGCATGGGAGAAATATAGTTTTTGATCTATTGTGAGGAAAAGAGCATAGGGAACCCCAATCACCAATCAAGATTCAGTAGTCCAGAACAGTCTAATACTATAAAAACTGTCCTGAGAAGAGAGGAGATTCCTTTGCTATTTATACTATCTTACCAGCTGGCTAATCTCACAGGAATGTGAACTCCTGCTCTCCAATAAAACAGTAAGCTGCATAAAACAAACATTGTGAGTTATTTGTAAAACCATCATCCTAAAAATATCCGAAGACAAAAAAAAAAAAATGGTACACATACAAGATGATGACCTCTTAATGCATCTTGGCTCCTTTAGAGATGAGAATATCCCCATAAGGCACCCTTTGTTCAACTCTAAGGAAATCACGTGACGCAAGAACTGCATACAATTTATCCAAGTTTCAATCAAATCAGGTCAAGAAAAAAAAATTCACAGTTTCAGTTAGTTGGAATTATGTCAAGCTAGCATTTGATTTTAAAAATTAAAGAGTAACTGCTTCTGATGACACGAGAAAGAATATACCACAAGTTTGATAAAACAGCAGAGCTGCTGCTTTTGTGTTCATTCCAGCAGCCAGGTTGTTCAGGGATTCTACTTGAGGGGCTCCTGGCGTTTCAAAATGCGTTTTCATTTGCCTGTGCACATTTAAGTATGGTTAATGAGTTTAATGATCATATGACAAACGCAAGAACTAAATAAATTCAAGAAAAGGCCAGACAAGAGCAATACATTCGGATAGAATCAGCTATCTTGTCAACAGGCTGACCAACAACATGATGTTGGGTTTGTGTAGGTTCAGTTTCAACCAACAGTTCTGTGGAAAATTTAACAGGGGGAATTAGGATTTAGGTTCTTTGATTGGAAAAGGTAGAACCAAATAGCCAAAGCACCGCAGCCAAAGACATGAATTGCCATGCCATTTACCTTGATCAGGTGTTGGGCCATTCTCAGACAGCCTAGATAACTCAAAATTTGGATCAGCAAACCGCCAAGGATCCTCTTCGACTACTGTCTCAAGACTACTGCCACTGTGTCTGGATGAGGAATGACGTCCCTTCTTACTTGATCTGTCGATAGTCAGTACATTAAATACCAAATGCATCATTTCTCTTTTATCTGAAGAGCATAATGAGTCTTAACTCTTAAAAGCTAACTCCACAGTGATCCCAATGAAACGTTCCTACACAGTCATTCATCACTCTAGCTAAATATATATGGGTTCCACTAACCGTCCTAAATTGACTTCCAAATAATGTGGTGGAATGCCATGCCCTGATCCAGAGCTTGGAATGGACCCCACTCCATCTCCTGTAATTCAGATCAAGAAACGAACTTTGAGAAGTGTAATCATAATCCTCTAATTACCTTTTAGTCATTATCCAGACAAGTGAAACATATGAAGCAGAGGAGATAGACGCAGCATACCAGAATTCCTAGGTGTTGCCATATTGGCTTCAGTCATCCTCACACCATTGTTCCTAAGGTTGGCTTTTAGCTCTTCCATGAGGATATCCATGGATTGCTCATCATTCACAACGTTTGTTCTCATCTTCTCTATCGAAGTACCCAGTGACTGAGAGCCAACTCCACTATGAACATCATCAAAGGTCTACACTCCAAACAATCAAAATAGAAAGGCTATAATGTTTCTACTGAAAAAAAGAAAAGAAGAAGAACCAAGCCACTGCTGCTGGGACTTACGTATCCAGCTGGATCTTGATAATTTACTCTGTCTGGTGGTGACGATTTTGATGGTTCTGGTGGCAGTGGTGCAGAAGTCCTTTCTTCTTACACAAGTACAAAACGAATCTCTAATCATTGTTAGGAAAATCTTCTTAGGAGAACAATCTTAAAAGTTACAATGTTTAAATCTCACCAGAAGGAGAGTCATGAGGAGGCTGGGTACTTTTGGTCCAAAGTTCCAGAAGAGGAGCTGGATAATAGATTTCTCTATTTCCATTATCATCAATAAGAACAGTAGGTGGGAGCTCCATGAGGTTAGATATTTTTGTAGTGGACATAATACCCATGCGTGCCTGAAAAAAAAAAGCAGAATAGGGAACTTATCGATAGAACATCCAGATAATTTTTTTTCCTTCACTTTTGCTCTCCATTTCAAAAGGGTAACAATTTCAAGATTTTTTAAAATTTGACGATTACAAGTATCATAGAGCACTCATGCACCCATTACAACTAGCAATTCTTAAACTATGTAATTCGTATGATGGTAAGTCACAAAGTTTTCCTCGCACAAGCTTAGTTGGTGAACCTTCACCGAAATGCGAATAATATTGGAAATCGAGACCTGACCTTCCTCTTTCTTCCTCTCCTTGAGACAATGTCAGAAGCATTTTGAAGCCATGACTGGTATACATGACCTGGAATAATGGTTTGTTCATAATCAACGGTAGTAGTTGCTTGTCTTCTTGTTTTCCTTTTAATTGGCCTTTGCTTCTGCTGATCCTGTTGCATCCATACTTTGAAGTTTGTTGTACTTGTATTGTTCTTTTATTATAAAATGATATTATCAGTGCGGGAGATGTTACAATTAATTACCTGCCTGGCTCCCTTGCATTCATTAGATTGTTGATTGACTTGGAATTCTGGATGATGGTCTTGGTTTTCTTCCGCTGCAGGAAGACCTTAACATTAGCACGTGTACCCAGGTTGATAGTTTCTTTGCTGAATGCTCTTTATCAGTACAAGTAGTCTCCGTAAACTTTTAAGCATAAAATCGCTAAAGAGTTACAAATAAATGAAGTTAATGGGGCTAGTCACGCAACTAGTTGACTTAGATTAGGTAGGATCTCAGTGGAAGGAGCCATGCATGTAAATCAAGAATAATTTACAAATGTTACATATACCGGCACATCCGTGACAAGGACCAAGGCATTCTCTCAAATCAAGGACAAAACTTAGAAAGAAGACGACAGTATAGCATCTTAATAAACAATAACTTTAATTGGGCATTTGATGACTGGCCATCCAGTATGTCAACTCCCATATATGAAATAATTCAATTGTTTAATGATTGGCTTCTACCCAGAAAATAACTAGTTCATATATACAGGCTTCTGGATTAAAGAGGTAGAAAGAAAAAGGGAGGCAAGGGAATTAGAGAGCCATCCTTTTGATTGATCTTCCTCTCTCTGAAGTACATGTTTAGACATGATGTTTGTGGGTTAATGAAACGATGACATCAAGCCAGTTACAAGCTTCATAAATAAATTTATTAATAAGTCAAAAACAATAAAACATAAAATAAAATGAGGTGCTGTTTCATTTCCAATTCAGTCTGCTAGACATAATACTTTTAATAAGGTGTCATTCAAGAGCATCCTCTTGTTTCTATCATTTTTGTGTTTTCCTACGATTTGCATACTGATGTCAATGGGCAAGGAGATTGAGACGGTGGATACTATCCTCACCAAGCATATTTATAAATCAACTCAAAAGACTTCAGCTTGAGCAAGCAACGCAAACATAAAATGATGTGCAGCTTAATTATAACCAGGTTCTATCATGCCAGTCATAGAAGGAGAAGGGTTGGTAAAAGGAGAAAGAGGAAAATAGCTCGATTTGGTGGGATGTATATATCAATTCAAAGTGCTTGTCGCATAACCTTCTATTGGAATATATAGATGTCGAAGGACAAAGGTCAATCAAGGTGGAAGTATACACTATATCAACTTCAAAATCATTCAATAAAAGTAATTAATCAAAAAACAAGCAACAGTTGTCTAACATGCATTTTATATTGCTGACCTCTTTGAGCTTCGTCTTGTTCATGTGGGGAGGGTATGAGAGTAGTTGGGATATCCATATGATCTGCTGAAGTGAAGTTCACCTGTGTCTCTTCATCCCCTTCAATATCAAATCTGCCACACCATCGTCCAAGATCAGCATATGAGAATATAATGAAAACCCAATAAGATTAAAGTAAGGGAAATGCCTTGTCAACCACAAGGAGAGAATTTTAAATTCCATGCATACAATTTTAGTAGAATGAACCACATTATGCACAGGCAGCGGCAAAGCCCTATATGAAAAGCATAAACTAATTATGCAAATCAGAACCGATATTGCATCATGATTGAATTCACCTTTCAAAGCGATTGTACGCATCAGCATCAGCCTGGTATGAATCAAAACGTTCAAATAACGTGATGTTGTCGGCATCAGCTGAAAAGGCATCTTGAGTTAACTTAAGGGAACAATATCAGCATGCCAGAAAACTCATCACTAAAAGCTTGGATGGAGGAGAAGCCGGCAAGTAATAAATGGAAACCTTGATGTAAGTGATGGGATGCATCTCCCTCCCTGATGTCATTGTTAACAAACGGTTCATCCACATTGTCAAGCCGCTGAACAACATAGAGGGGTCAAAAAGTGATCAGCTGCATACCCTATTTTAGAAGTATTCATTTTAACAACTTTTTTTTTCCCAGCGAGTGCATGTAGTTCTATTACCATTGATATGCTTTGATTCCTTATTAAATCACATGCAATGACTTAGGTTAGATCATGCATAATTGTAAATTTGACTTAAATTTCACTGAATGTAAGATTAGAAATTTATACATTTGACATGCAAGCTAGTGCAGCACCATAAAAGCTGTATTATGAATTCTACCTCAATGACATAATATTACTATAATCAATGCTAATTGCTATACATCCACAATAATATGCATTTTGTAACATGCACAAGGCATCTGAAGCAAAATCCATAACTGCAACCCAACAGCTTAGACAATGGACTAAACATAAATTTACCACATAAAAGATAAGGCAACTAATTCGAATTTGTGTGGGTTTAAGACCTTTTGCGGCTTAATGCTTAATTGGGTTCGTTTATCAAACACCTTCCCATCAAACAAAATAAGGTCACAATTTGCTCATGCACGATAAAACCTACCAGATAGACAGTCCACAAGTTTTTGTGCGCTAATTTGCCACCAAGTAAACACAGCGTAGTTGACCACAAAAAATGCCCAAGACATAACTTCATGTAACTCATTGATGTAGTGTTAATGAATAATGCTGGAGTTGTTTTATGTCTTTTTAAGAGTGTGATTAAACAATGTACCATCCTATAAAAGAAGAAGAAGAAGAAGAATAAAATGAACAATTTACCATGGTGAAATAGGCCGTTTGTTGAAAACCCATGGTGGTGGTTGCAGCATTGGAGTAATTAAGGGATTGCTCAATTTCTCCCACATCTGTTTCTTGGTTCTCTGGTAAAGTCACTGCCTCCTTCCTTCAATCATAGACACACGGCATCACAAAGTAAACAAAACAAAATCCATGCACTTCGACTTTTACTACCCTTGCTTTAGCACCCAAAACTCACACTCAAAATTCATGAAGTATCGTTATCACTGTGAGGTGTGAACTGTCACCGGTGCTACAATGCGCGGAGGTCGTCCCCGTAAATTTGAACTAGTATGAAGTTTTTTTAAAAAAGTGCCAGGTTTTATCCATGGTAAAACACGCCACTCCTCCCAAACATGTGCTAAAAAACGCTGATTTAGAGCTTGGATAAGAATTTACAGTGACAGACCTGGCCTGTGATTTTCCCTTAGGAAGGACAGTGGGGTCTGGGGCTACCTTCACTTTCCATGCTTCGTTTATTTCAACCTGACGAAATTCAAATCAAGAAACGAGCGACGCGTCATGAAATAATAGTTGATCATAGCACGGAAATTGAAAGGGAAAAACAATACGGAATTTAGATTTTTTTTTTGGTTGAATTATATGATTTCAATGTATGTACCAGCAGGCGGGTTACATCATCTGTGAAGAAAAACCAGAGTATAAAGAAGCATTATCAATAAGATTATGAAATTGAAATTCAAGTACTGGTCAATAAAAGAATGAAAGGAGATTCACCATAGAGGAGCTTCACTTTTCGTTCATAGACAATAACAACTCCACCTGAGAGGTAAAAAAAAAACAAGAGAGGAAGAGAAATGTCTCTGTTACGAACTTAAACTTTGATTAAAAACAGATAGAAGTTAGAACTCCTAACTTGAAAGAAAAAGAAAACACTCTTAAATGAGAGAGACAGGACGAGTACCCATGAGAATTCCAGAGAGTCTGAGAGCCATGGGTACTGAGGGATTCAAAATCTCTTCACTGTAGAAACAAGCAAAAATGAGAAGAAAAATGAAGTCCGCCATATCGATTTGAGCGGATTTGGAAAAAGGAAAGGAAAATAGAGATAGTTTAAAAGTAAAATAACCAGATACGGATGATGTTGAGCTTATTGAGCTTCTTCCGGTTGATCTTCGCATGCATGGTTGCAGCCATCCTTCGTCAAACAGAGGAAACGGAGATTATCGTACAAATCCACTTTAGTTAAGAGAGACACAGAATATCATGCAAATACTACACTCCATATTTGCTTAAAATAAACCGCGTCCAGTCGCTCAGTTCAAAAAATGAACCGAAAATCCTTTCAATATAAGTAATCTATATTCACAATGAATACATTCCTTGTTTTTTCAGAAAAAACAGGGTAATTATGTAAAAAAAAAAGATAATCAGCAGAAATAGAGCGTTCCTGAGTATCATAATATTACTAATCACTTCAAAAAATAAATAGAGACAAATGCATAGAAGAAAACAGAATTAAAATCCTAATAACAAAAAAGCGAAGCAAGCAACTTATAGAATTTTTTTAAAAAAAGGTGAAGAGGAGATCACCATATCTGGCCAAGTGGTGCTTTGCGAGCTAGAAGCTGGTGTGAGTAAAACATTTTTTATTGTCAGGGAGGATTTCACTCTGAAAACAAAAGAGAGAGAAGAAGCTTAAGAGAGGATCAGAGGTATCGACAATGGCGTTTTAAATAAAAAGCTAAGTCGTTTTGAAAGAGAGGAGGGGGGGAGCTAACTGTGAATAGAAAGAGGTGAGTGTGGTGTGTATGTGTTGTTTCTTTTATTCTCTTTGAAACGGAAGGGGCATACCAGCCTTGGCAGCTGAGAGCGTTTTTTGCGGGAAGGGAAGAAGAGTACGATGGAATGTTCCTGGCGATAGATTTACCTGCATGTCATGAAAGTTTCTGTGCTTTTTAGAAATTTGGAGCATCAAATGTTAACACGTGGGGGTGTTTAAGTGCCTGTCTGTCACCGGCTTGCTGAAAATGAAAAGGCTCGCTTATAACGACTCTGGGTTGTTGTTTAGAAAAATGGCCATGGGCTCCACCGGATCAGCTTGCTTAACACACTCTTTTTGCTCGGTGTTTTGTCAGGTGCAGGCAATGAGCAATTGAGCATATCACAAATTAAAATTAATGATCAGGATGATGAATCTATGATCCTGATTTTAATTTTTTTCTCTTTTTTACATGTTATTTGAAAAAATTAATATTTTAATAGAAATGAAATTGTTTCAATACTATTTATTTAATTTTAGAATTTAAAAAGCTTTAAGCAACATGATTAACTTCTACAACTAATTAAAATTAAAGTTTTTATAACCATCTGAGCTTGCTACACAAAAGATGTAGTCCTAACGACATGAAGTTATTAGCAGCAGGGTTCTGAAACGAAAGGGCGGGCCACGGGACATCAGGTTGGTGCCATCGTTTGACTTTCAAGGTAAAAATTAAAAAATATATAATTTTTTAATCTTTTTAGATTATTTTGATTCGTTAATATAAAAAATAATTTTTAAAAAATAAAAAAAATATTATTTTAATATATTTCTGAACGAAAAATATTTTGAAAAACAATCATAACCACATTTCCAAACAGGGGTGCCAGAGTTGTGTTTTTTTAAAAAATGATTTTTTATATATTTTTAGATTATTTTAATATGTTAATATTGAAAATAAATTTTAAAAAATAAAAATTATACATTATTTGAATACATTTCTTTAAGTGCAATTTTACTATAAATTTTAAGAAATTTTGATTTTTTTAATGCATGGTTTAGAAATGCAATTAGAAAGCCACTGTGACCCAATTCAAGCCCAGGGCCGCGATGTTTTCGTTAATTTTTTGCACTCATATTGCAATGATATAATATTAGTTTGCTTGGTTAAAAATTAAAATAATAAATATTTTAAACGTATCAATAATTTATTTTTTAATTTTAATTAATTATCAATTTTTTTTTAGTCTTTTATATAGATGACTAGCCATTGATTAAAATAATTTTTTTAAAATAATTTTTTAATTTATTATAATTTTACTAAAAACCAACATTAAAAATTAGTTGATTGGAACATTTAAAAAATATTGGTTTATCAAAATAAAAATAAAAATTTAAAGTTTATATGCTCGATTGACATAAAATTAAAGTTGGGTTACAAATAACAATTAAAAGCAGATGATAGTTCGTCAAATAACAAAAACAATTGACACAGAGGGGCAAGAACTTCGTTGAGAATTAAGGAAAATAAAATCTAAACACTCAAATTAATGAAGAAGAAAAGGAGGTCTCCAGACAAGACCCCTACATATTCACATGCACTGATCATCAAAAACCACACAAACTTCACTGCCTGTTACCAACAAGACACCACTCCTCCTTCTGTACTCCGCACACCTGCAATGGAGAGAGACTGGTAGAAATGTTAGACCACAGGAACGCATAAACTCCTTTCTCAATCCCAAATGCCGAGCCACCGTTTGTTATGAAAAACACAATTCCTTTACTTGTTTTTTTCTTTCGTGATTAATATTGTTAGTTTCTCTTAAATAATATATATATTTTTACATTGCATAGCTGTGATGAGGAGCGTCAGCTTGTTTAATCACTCAAAGTTGAACCTGTGATTTTACTGTAAAATACTGAGCCCTTACATTTCGTTGTTCTGCTTTTACCTTTCTTATAGTTGATTTTTTCTTGCTTTTCAATTGAAACAGCGCATAACAATGCAGGAGGGGGTTCTGGGGATTCTACAGTGTGGAGAACCAGTACTAATGGCCGCAAGACGAGGTGAACTAGCGAGTCTTGAAGTGCCAGCTTAAAATATCGCGATCAATATATGGTTTCAGCAGCTGTGAAGGGAGTAAGGACATAGTTTCGATTCTTGTTGAATTTGGAGTAGATTTAGAATGCCAGGACAATGAAGGTCATGCATGCCCCCTTGCATTTGGCAGTGGAGGGTGGCGACGTAGGACGGTTGAGGTGGTGATCGGCAAGGGAGCCAATGTTAAGGCCAAGAGCAGTCGAGGTGCCACCCTCTCTGTATAGCTATGTCATCGGTTATTAGGGGAGCACAAGTCTCTTGAGGGCGACACTTTACAGTCTCATTCTCAACTCGAACTTTTGATCATTTTCATATCTGATAACAGAGGATATGGGGATCTAGAATGGATCATTGCAAGGAAATTATGTTGTGGAACTTCGTTGTGTATGCTCATGGAGAAAATTAATTATCAATTATAAAAAAATTATAATTATCCACTCTTAGAAATGAAGAATTTGCAGGTAAAATGTTTGAATTTTACGAACACAACATATCTGATACTATACTATAATAAATAATTTAAATTGAAATGGTTAATTTTATTTGAAAAAATTAAAAGCCATTTTTGTGTTTCTGGTAAAAACTACACACACAGCAATTGGTCATTGATTGGCATCTCCAACTACAAACAATGACAATATATCCAGTACTGTAGAGATTATCTTCAGTGAAAATATTAAATATAAAAATATTATATAAAAATTAACTAAATTAATTATGTTAAGATCAGTTAAAGTAAGTGGTTGTATTGATATTAAATACATTAAAATAATATTTTTTATTGGAGTAAATATATATATATATATATATATATATATATATATATATAAAGTTATATTTAAAATATTTAAAATATAGTAACGTGCAAGGAAAGGGTCCAAAAGTGGTGTTGTGATAGACAAATCACTACGAAAACAGTAACATGCAAGGAAAATCTCATTAGTCTGGGGCCCATCACTTCTTAGTAAAATTTTGCCTGCGCTAACTATGTTTTACTGGGTTTTCATTCCTCAGCGTCGTCATAAACGGAAAGACCCAAAAAAAATTAAAAGAAAAAATGCAGCCATTCCCCACTCTGTTTCTTCTCCTTTTCCTCACAGTGTCCCTTCCACTGACACACTCCACTTCACCAGAACGCTTCTTCAAACCATCCTCACCACCTCTGTCGTCATCGCACAAACCCAAACCCAAATCCAAAGAATACTTCGAGCTCACCCATCCTCTACCGTCCGATCGTTTGAAGCCATCATGCGAACTTCACATCATCCAGCATTCATTTGCCAACACAATGAACCAGCCTCCTTACTCCACCCCATACTTTCCACCATTCCAATGCCCCCCTCCTTGGTCCCACGTAGCCCTCGAATTCCACGTCAAATCCAAAGGTGATCAACACGACCGCATCTCCGCCTTATGGCTCGGTGGCTCCGAGCTCCTCCGCACCAGCACCGCCGAACCCGGAAAACGCGGTATCTTCTGGAAGGTTCGAAAAGACATCACTAGATACTCCTCTCTCCTCCAACAAAACAACCTTAACTTTACTGTCATGCTCGAAAACATCGTTGACGATATCTACACCGGCGTCTACCATGTTGACGTCACTCTCTATTTCTACGCGGATAACGCCATCAAGGTTCCGTTCACGGGTAAAACTCAAAATCTAATTGCTCCAGCCTTAGAATTACCCTTCTTTGGAGACAAGAGCATGTATGACCCACCAGCTGATTTAATAATTCCGATTTCAGCTTCCGATAGCACTAAGGGTTATTGGTTTATAGTAGAGGGAGATTTGGATGTTAAGTTTGAGAAGGTTAGATTTCCGTTGAATACACGGAAGGTCGTTTTGGAACTATACGTTTCGTTTCATGGAACTGATGAGTTTTGGTATTCGAATCCGTCGAGTTCTTACATTAGAATGAATAACATGAGTAATCCGAGGGGTAATGGCGCGTTTAGGGAGGTTTTTGTTTCAATTGATGGGAAATTAGTAGGATCAGAAATGCCATTTCCGGTGATATTTACCGGAGGGATTAATCCTTTGTTTTGGAAACCTATCGTAGCAATTGGTGCTTTTAATTTACCTTCGTATGATTTTGATTTGACGCCGTTTTTGGGCATGGTTTTAGACGACAAAGATCATGTTTTTGGTGTTGGAGTTACGGATGGGATTGAGTACTGGCTTGTTGATGCGAATTTGCATATCTGGTTGGATTCATCCTCGACTATTGTGGAAGCGAAGAATGTTGTGAATGTTTATCCTGCATCAGAAATAAGTCGTGGTGAAGAGTTTCAATCACTTGATGGATCGTTTGAGATTAAGGCGGAGAAGTTTACGCGAATAGAAGGGTGGGTTAAGTCGAGTTCAGGAAATTTAACTACTAGTATATTGCAGGAGGTTAAGTTTAGGAGCGCCATAAAGTTCAAAAGGAAGGGAACTTATAACACTGTTAAACAGAATATCGAGGTGAGAAGAGAAGCGAGAGTGTTGAATGATGTGGGTGGATTGGTTAGTCGTGTTATTGTCAAGAGAAAGTATCCTCTTAAAGTGATTACTGTCACTCTCCCTGGGTTGAAGAATGATACTTTCATGCTTGTTACTAATGTTACTCATGCAGTGAATGAGAAGATTAAAAACGGGAAGTTGTCAAGCCATGTTATTAACAAACAGGTTTCCAATGGTTGGATGGAGGTTAGGGATCATTCTGTTCTTTCAGGTGAAGCGATGACGAATCAAACTTACGTTTGCAGGGACGAGCTAGGTTGCTATGTTAGGACTGTTGGAACATTGAATGGAAGACTCGTCAAAGACGATACTGCTTATGCCTGTCCATCACTTATGTAATGTAATCTGACTACGTTCATTTTAATGTTAGTTTCACTTGTATTAAAATTTCCAAATAATCTCTGCCTGCTGCATTTGTACATGTCCATCTTTTCATTAATAGAAATTTCTGGTGTCTATTTCGTTGCAAAATTTCTTGTTCAGTCAATCTTTGCTTGTTTTGGAGTCTTTTTGGGTGCTTGTTTCTGAACATAACACAGAGCTGACTGATAGCTTATGCAACCCCTGGTGCTTCTGTGTCCAATTAAAGCTGTAATATCCTGGAAATACTTGATTAGCTATTGTGCCCTGCCATTCTATGTGAATTCGGTACATTCGTCTCATTGATGATTTTTTGCAGATTCTCTTAAGTCTTACTATATAACATATGCACTTGATTCAGGTTTTTATGCTCTGATTATTGTGCATTGATAAATCTTTACTCACGAAGAAAATTGAGCAGACAAGTTGTTATGTTACAACCGTAGGTTGTCATCTTTAGAGATTAGTAGTCATCAGTAAATGATTAGAAGGGAGATGATTGTGTAGATGGGAGAAGTGATGAAATAACCAATCTGCTTGGAATGTAATTATCTAGGAAAGTGGTGAATTAACCAATCTGCTTGATAATTTAAGTGTGTAGATGGGGAAATTGTCTCGATGAACTAATCTGCTCGATAATTTAATTTAGTTATTCGGTTATATAAAGATGTCCACGCAGCGAAGAAAGCTGAACAAGGATATCCTACCTGCCTGAAAATGATATCCTACCTGAGCTTGGCGGGGGGGGGGGGGGGGAATTCCACCTCTCTCTGTGTGTGTAATGCAGAGAAAAGCCATACATTGACTGCATCGATAATGTCAAGAGACCAGCATATATATATGAAGCTTCATGGAACTTGCGCCTATTGTCAGGATTCCCGAGCTATTGGAATTCAACTCGACGATAGACAATGTGATACAGACCCGCATGTAATGTACATTAAGTTGTGTCAACGAGAAGCAAGTGCCAACGGATGCTGCTTCTGTTTCTTCAGTAGGATCTGTTCAGTCTGAGATCTCCGAGAAGACAAGTTGTGTGGTTTGCTGGTTCTCAATTTGACGTGGGCAGAACAGCTGTTGACGAATGCTAAATCTATGGTGATGCCCCCTGAGTAAATACTACAAATGGATTGTAGAGGAGATGGAGAAAAAATAAGACTGCCGTCGCTTGATCTTTCTTGAAGCATTTCATCTTCTGTGATGGCTAACCACTGGGATTTACTCTTGATCCTAAAACATT
>Ga0325403_1001586_pt1 | contig 19120 bp, 6 predicted proteins | sample PopdelMetagenome_19_FD_205665 | JGI IMG/M metagenome (GOLD analysis project Ga0325403, IMG submission 205665) | Populus deltoides microbial communities from Bellville, Georgia, United States - Xylem-PdKOR-R4 | ecosystem: Host-associated > Plants > Phyllosphere > Stem > Wood/Secondary xylem...
TTTTTTTAATCAAATCTAGTTCTTGTTTTTTTTTATTGCTATTTTTTTATCCTTTTCATTATTATTATTTTTATTAGTTTTGTTATGTCATTGGGAGTTTGATTTAATTTTGTTTGGTTTTCAATTTTGGTATTACTCTTTTTTTTATCATTTTCTTCATTTGTTTTGTTTTCAATTTAGTCCTTAATTAGTTTCTTTCAATTATTTTTGTGCATTGTTTAGTCCTCATAGTTTTAATTTTAGTTATTTTAAATTTTTATTTTTTTATGGTTTGAAATTTTTCTTTGTGGTTTTTTCATGTTTGCCTTTTACAAGGTAATCTTAGTTTCATAACTTAGTCCACCAGTTTCGACGATGAACCCAGTTTAAGTTTGATCTTTTTTAGGTTCTTTTAATTTTTAATTTTGTTTTCATCATTTGACATTGAATTGTAGGGTCTTGAGCCTTTTAATTTGTTTTGCTTTCCTTTTTGTTGGGTTATCCCTGCCTCATATCTCAGATTAAAAGTTAGTTGAGTTAACCTGAGTTGACTTGTTTTTTTTTAATTATTATTTTTTTCTTTTTCATTGAATTATTGACCCTTGAGCGTGTTTTATTAAATATTATTTAAAAACAAATGCACTCGTGATGGGTTATCCCAAGTGCGAGGTGGTAAAATTAACTCGAGTTAGCTTGTATTTTCTTACTAAGTTTTTTTTATTTAACTTTGGTATTTTTTTCTAAGTGCTTCTTTTGAAGGTTTGAATTTTGTTTCCTTGATTTTTTTATAGGTTTTTATTTTTTAATTACATCGTTTTGCATGAAATAATTTGCCTCTGAGCTTTGTCATTTTTTCGATTTTCTTTTTGTTTGGTTATTACGATGGTGGGTTGGTAAAGTTAACTCGAGTTACCTTGGGGTTTTTTTTTATTGAACTTTGTTTTGTTTGCTAGATGCTTCTTTTGAATTTTTTTTTTTAATCTTTATCTCATATTGCCGGTTGTGAGTTTATCAAGTTAGGCCGAGTTGACTCGGGTTCGCTTCTTCAGCATTAAATATTTAGATTTTTTTTCACCTTTGACTTTAGGTTATTAGGTGTTGAACTTTGTAATTTTTTTTTATTTTTTTTCTGCGTGTTATTTCAGTCTTATATCGTGAGTCATGTTTTGGTAAATTTAACTCGATTTGTCTCGTGTTATCATCGTTTGAATATTATTTTTTTGCCTTGAGAAAATTTGGACAGGCCCGCGGCATAACGCGGGTCACTTGTCTAGTTCTCTACTAAATAATAACACATTGTTTTGTCTAGAACACTTCACCTCACTTACTTGTTACGTATTATTCTGTTTAATATTACAGTTTTTAGTAATGCTATATGTGTGGAAAGAAGGCTGATTTTTTTTTATTCTCTTCTAGAATGCCTAGAATGTTATATATGCAACAAATTACAACAAAATACATGAAAGAATGATGAATTGATCAGTGCAATCTCTCTCTCTGTCACTCCATTTCTTCTTCTTTTTTTATGTGATTTCAGTACAACCTCCATTGTAGGCCACTACCAAACATAGCTTTGTATTTTAGCCACTCCTGGGTTTTGTTCAGGCTGGTTCTATTACAGTGTTGCTCGCAAGAAGTGGTATTAGAGTCATTGATCCTCGAACGCAAGCTATTGCTCATGACACTAGGTCATAAGATTTCAGAAGGTTAGAGGAATCATTGGAAGCTGCGAACAATAAACAATCACAAAAATATAAGCAAGTTATGAAATCACTAGAAGTTACCAAGTTTGTTAAAGAAACTAAGTTTAAGAAACTTGAAGAACTCATTAGTGGGTTGTCCTACCAACAAAACACTTTTTTATAGAAGTTGGAACATACTCCTAGTGAGCCCAACACTAAAAGTGACTATCTAGCATTCAACCAAGAGGATCTTGTTACAAAATCAGGTTAGGCTTGTGATGGTAGCTACTCCACCTATAAGGTACACAAACCCAAAAGAGACTTTTCTAATTTTGATGGTGATGATGTGTATAAGTGGTTATATAAATGTAATCAATATTTTAATATAGAAGAGATTGTTTAGGCTAAAAAACTTAAGTTAACTTTCTACTATCTAGATGGAATGACCTCGTATTAGCATAAGAACTTTATGAAAAAAACAAAAGTGATCAAAGGGTGACTTGGGGTGAATATATAGAGGTAATATGGTGTCGGTTTGGGGGTCAGAATGATCCACTAGAAGAGCTTAAGGATCTTAGATAGATGAGAGATTTGGAAAGTTACATTAGGGACTTTGACATACTATGGAATAAGGCTGAAATCAGTGAGAAGCAAGCCTTGGTATTTTTCTTAGCAGGATTAAAAGTGAAAATCAATAACTTAGTTAAGATGTTTGAACCTAAAGTCTTAAATCAAGCCTACAACCTGACACGTTTATAAGACAACACTTTAGCCTATAGAAGATTTCACCAAAATTACAATAAACTTGCCTCATTAAATACCAACCAAACAACTCAATTTAGGCCTAGCAATAATAATAATAATAATAATAATAATAATAATAATAATAATAAACCATATAAAATTTCACATATGTTAATCTATAATAATCTTAAACAACCACAAAACAACCTATTACCCACTTCTAACCCACATCTCCTATACAAACCTACCATGAAACCCATTAAATTTGTGAGGAATAATAAGTTAGATTAGAGGAGAGCTAAGGGATTGTGTTTTTTGGTGTATGAAAGGTATGTACCAAGCCATAAATGTAGAAATAAGAAACTATATTCCTTGTGTATAGTGGATGGTGATGGTAAGGAGGTAGATAACGGTAAGAATATTGTTGAGAAAGAACCTAGTCTTGAATAGGTGACCCCTCACATATCTATCAATACATTGAAAGGAGTTACTAGTTTCCACACTCTTGGGATGATTGGTAAGGTGGATAAACACCTGTTTTTTTATTATTGTAAACTCAAGAAGCACTCATAACTTCATTGACTCTAACATAGCAATTAAGTTGTAATGTGACCTTAGAATAATCAAGCTATTAACAATAGAGGCAGTTAATGGGGGAACAATGTTGTTTATAATTGTTTGCAAGAATTTTAAGTGGAAAATGCAGGGGAAAATTTCATAACTAATATATTCATTGTTGAACTGAATAGTTGTGATGGTTGGCAACTTTAAGAGACATTGTATCAAATTACAATGAGATATGGATGTCTCTTAATTGGTAATGGTAGGAAGTGATGATCAAGGGGGGTAATCCCATCAAGTTACAGACTATCAGATTTGAAAAGTTCAATAGTCTACTAGACAATTCTACTCGAGTAGCAGAGGTTAACTTTTACAATCTAAGACCAATTTCAGAAGTGGGTGATGACTTGCATTTGATGTTTGTTACCTTTTCACCTAACACCAAAGGGAACCCTGCTCTAGAACTAATACTGAAAACATATCAAAACCTATTTAAAGAACCTAGAGGCTTACTACCGCCAAGGCTACAAGATCATTCAACTCCTCTGAAAGATGGAATTAATTTGAGGCCTTACAAACACTTTAGACTCTAAAAAGATGTGGTAAAGAAGATGGTGTCTGAAATGTTAGAATATAGGATTATACAGCAAAGTTATAGTCCTTTTGCTTCCTCAATTGTCTTAATGAAGAAAAAAGACAATTCATGGAGACTTTGTGTGGATTACAAAGCATAAACTCATAATCAATAAAAAAAAATATTATATACCTCTGATTGATGAATTACTAGAATAATTAGTAGGCACAACTATCTTTTCTAAGATTGATTTAAGTGCCGACTACCACCAAATTAGAATAAGTCACGAGGATATTTCTAAGACTGCATTCAAAACCCATAATAGCCATTATGAATTTTTTGTTATACATTTTGGCTTAACCAATGCTCCAACCACTTTCCAAAATTTGATGAATGAAGTCTCTCGTGAGCATCTCAGGAAGTTTGTCTTAGTAATACTTTGATGATATCTTAATCTATAACCAAACTTCCAATGACCACCTAAGACATTTACAAATTGTGTTTGAGTTGCTATGGTCCTATAAATTGGTTGCTAAAAATAGTAAGTGTATTTTCTGTAGTGACACAATAGAGTACTTTAGGCATATTATCTCTAAGATAAGGGTGGCTACTGACCTAAAAAAAATACAGGCAATAATGGATTGATAAATTTCCAACACTATCAAACAACTTTAGAGGGTTCTTGGAGCTAACTGGTTACTATAAATTTTTTGTAAAAGACTATGGTTCTATATATAAACCCTTAACTGAGTTACTTAAAAAAATATAGGTTTGAATAGGAATGAAGAAGCTATTCCAGCCTTTAGACTTCTTAAGAAAGTCATGACTAAACCACTTGTTCTAACATTGCCAGATTTGAATAAATTATTTATGGTAGAGTTTGATGCTTCAAGTGTGGTATTAGGGTAGTTCTTATGCATAAAAGGACTTATAGCCTTTATTGGCAAGCCTCTGGGTCCTAAGCAACAAGTATTGTTTGTGTATGAAAGGGAAATGCTGACAATATTCCATGTTGTAACCAAGTGAAGACATTGTTCATGGGGCAGACATTTCAAAATCAAGACAAACCATGTCATCCTGAAGTATTTATTGGACCAAATGGCAACTTTTCCCTCTCAATACTTGTGGCTGGCTAAATTGATGGGTTATGACTATGAAATTGAGTATAAAAAAGGAAGAGAAATGTAGCTGTTGGTACACTTTCTAGAATCACTAGTATAAAGCTATGTACTTTGGGGTTATCTACCATTTCAACCAACCTTACAGAAGAAATCAAAGCCTCATAAGTAAATGATAAGATAGTATATGTAACAGTTCGACCCAACTTGCCATATACTGTCAGCTTTGGGCCTTACCGCCCTCACGGTTTTGTTCCTGGTGATGCGAGCCCACTTTTGAGCCTGACGTCCCAAAACGCGTATGACAAGTCAGCAATCAGCACTCTTAATAAGGCCAGTTGCCACTCCCTCACCCGTCGATGTGGGATATTACAATCCATCCCCCTTAAGGAGCCCGACGACCTCGTTGGCACAACCGGACAACTAGTGAGGTCAGCTCTAATACCAAATGTAACAGCCCGGCCCAACTTGCCATATATTGTCCGTTTTGGACCTTAACACCCTCATGGTTTTGTTCGTGGTGACGTGAGCCCACTTTTGAGCCTGATGCTCCAAAACGCGTATGACAAATCAGCAACCAGCACTCTTAATAAGGTCAGTTACCACTTCCTCACCTGTCGATGTGGGATATTACAGTATAGGTTATTATCCAGGACCTTCACTAGGATCCTATATTCTACTTTCACTGCAAATGGGTCAATAACCACTTTAACATGAAGGGAAGGTTTGGTTGGTAATGATCCTATATTGCATCAGAAACTAATATCATTTTATTATGATATTGCTATGGGAAGGCATCCAAGTGTCCTTGTTACTAGTAAGAGTGTGAAAAAGTTATTCTACTGGAAGGAGCAATATAAGCATATTAAACAGGTAATGAGAAAATGCCCTGTATATCAGAAGAACAAGGGTGAAAATGTACTTCCATCAAGACCATTAAAGCCTCTCCCCATTCATAGACATTCATTCATAGACACTAGTATGGATTTTATTTAAGGCTTGCCTAAATAAAATTATTTTGGTGGTGGTGGACCAATTTAGCAAATATGCACACTTCATGGTCTTTAACTCATCCCCACACTGCTTCATCAGTAGCTAAGGTTTTTATGAATGGTGTTTACAAGTTACATGGCTTGCCAGTTATCATTGTAAGGACCGAGATTCAATCTTTCTCAGTCAATTCTGGAAACAACTTTTCATTAACCAAGAGGTTGATTTACATTACTCTACTGTCTATTACCTTCAGTCTAATGGACGAACTAAGATAGTTAACAAGTTTCTAGAGAATTATTTACGATGCATGATAGAGGTGAATTACCAATTTCCATACGTCAACTAAGGCTACTCGCTATAAGGTATTGTATGGGCTTACTCCACCAACTCATATACCCTATTTCCCTGAAGATTATATGGTGGAGGCTGATGATAATTACTTGACTACTAGAGAAGAAATGTCAAGACCAAATTTACAATCTGCTCAGCATATGATGGTTCACGTGGAAAACCAAAAAAGGAGTGAAAGAACATTTGAAACATTTATCTCAAATTGCAACCATATCGATAAAAAAAAAACTATAGCACACAAGATTTCGTAGAAATTGGCATCAAAACACCATGGTCAATACTTGGATTTGGAGAGAATTGGCTTTGTGGCATATCGTTTGGACCTGCCCTCCTCCGTAGCAATACAATCGGTGTTCAATGTGTCACAAGTGAAGAAGCATAGTGGCAACAAAGTGGTTGAATCTTCTCCACCCCAATTTCCCGAGGCGCCACCTCTTCAACCTCAGGTTGTTCTCAACTGCAGAATGGTTAAAAGGAGTAATAAGGTAGCAACCCAGGTTTTGATTCACTGGAAGAACCAATCCCCATTGTGGAAGAATTCAATTTCAGGTTTCCTCAGTTCTCCCATGAGGACAAGGTTGAATCGAAAAGGAGAGAACTGTCGAGAGTTTAAGAGGGAAACATACATAAATTATCAAGTGAAAGAGATAACCGTTATTATTCTCAACTAAATAACAACGCGTCGTTGTCTTAAACACTGCACCTCACTTACCACGCACCATTTTGTATAATGTTTTAGTATTTAGTATATGCGCATGTGTGGAAAGAAGGCTGATTTTCTTTCTTTCTTCTTCTCTTCTAGAATGCACAAGCTATTATATATGCATCAAATTGTAACAGAGTGCATGATTATGAAATGAGGAAAGAACAATGAACTAATCAGTGTAATCTCTCTCTCCCCCGTTTTACGTGATTTTAGTACAACCTTCATTGCAGGACACTACCACATAGAGCTTTGTAATTCGGATTATATTCAGGTTGGTTCTATTACAGTGTTGCAGGCAACAGGAATATGTGTTCAGCATTATTCTCTTCAACACAGTAATTTCTCAATGCAAGAGAAACTGCTTGCATATGTTCCACGGGATACGCCATAATTAGCATTCCTAATTATGTGTTCAGGAGTCACTACCTCCTGCTATACTTTCTCGTAGAAACGAAATACTCCAGAAGTTCACAATAAGAATGCTTGTGATGATAAGACACCAGGTCATTAAACAAAAGGGATGTAGCCTCCCAGGAAAATTATAGCAGCATCGCATCCCTCAAATAGACCTCATCCAGTGCCCAGGGGAGCAGAAACAGAAGTTGGGTGTGATCACAATGTATTTATCATCCTCTTCATCTCAGCAGACCTCCTGGGATCTAGCTCTTCAATTGCTCTCTCGGTAAGAACATGCTTGATACGACACATTGACTTCCTCACCTGAATTCATTGTTCATTCACATGGAACAGAATTTCCCATTAGGTTTGTTAGAGTATAAAAGGGGGCAAAACAAAACATGAGTTTGCATCATAAAACTGACATAAGAAATTAAAAGAGAGGCATTATCAAAACACAGGTGAGAGTACATGGCAAGGCAGCTTATAGTTGTCCTAATTCATCTGGCATCAAAGCAAGCTTTTTGGTTTCTAAATGCAATGGCTTCTCTATAGATAACGCAAGGCAGAACAAAAGGGAGAAAATGATTATGAAACACATTAAGCCTATGTTTGCATGCTTATGAAAAGCCAAATCATTTCCTTGGTCTTTCTGATTAGTAAGAAGAATAGGTGAGATTTATTTTTAATGATTCACTGGTTTTAAGGCTAACATATTTAAGTCAGTATTGGTGCAGGGAGATAAAGGAAAGCATTTAAGCTGAGAGCAACAATAATGACACGCTCATATCACTATACAAGCAAAGAAAATTGGATATACCTTGGGTAAGCGTTCTGGATTGGGAAATCTGAAGTTCTGGGCATGAAGCATCTGGCGTTGAGTCATCAGCATGTTTTTCTCCTTCAACATAACATACCATAACTTATGAAGATCATCCCAAGCCTTTAAGCGTAGTTCAGAAGCTTTCCAACTTCGCCCTGGAGAAGGTACAGGTTAAGAGGAAAACACATTCAGTAAAAATAACTCGTTTTGCTGAGAGGAACAGAACATAGAGTTTTCATAGATAAGACAAAGTTTTCTAAGTTGATTAAAGTACTTTGTATTACACTTGAAAAGAAAATGCCATGATGTGCAGAATAAGAAACCATAAAATTGTCAAAAAGAAAATAATTTACACTTGGGGCATTTTCAGTACATTCAGAGGCAATTTATCTGCGAGGTTAATATCATATAAATTGATATTGAGTCTTTGCTCTATCATTCATTCAGGAAACACAAAAACTAGGGTATAAGAACCACCAAGCATGCAAGTGCACAATTCTAATATAGCAGGCTTCAAAATAATATCAAGTCATGCAAATATGTACTGCTAATTTATCAGTTCAATTGTTCAAGCCAAGAAAACTTTGGACCTTAAAGCACTTGGACTCATGAACTTTTTGTCACACAAATTGAATTGACAATAAATAAATTGCAGCAAAAATATATAATTGCCCATGCAACAGTTTATTTTATAGTGCTCATTATTACAATCCCACACATCCAATAAAATAGGTTTCAGAGTAAGCCAGTCCAACAAATGCATCCCAATCTTTCCCAAAATCTTATCTTGATTCCACATGGCTTGTTGGAAGGCCCTTCTATTTCAGCTATGCCTGTATGTAACACTATATATATTTTAGAACCATGAGCTCCACCAGATTGCCTAATGGGCACGATGGTAACAAGGAAATAACTCTGGTAAACATTCTAGAAAATGAAGAATACCTTGCATTTATAAAACCATATATGCATCACCTTTGATGACAGAATCAATCACGTGAAAGGTGATCAGTTAGCTACAACCAGAGGCGTTTGATCCTACGTATACATAAATGATTGGATATTATACTGATATTGTGCTTCAATTTTTCCTTTTGTTTTCTTTTCAATTTCTTAATCTTCATGTGTTGAATGCTGCTCTCGTTTCACTAATCAGAAAAGAAACAATAAATTGTTTACCAGCAATATGATGAAATGAAGGGTGGTGTGGTACTCAATTAGTAAAATAAAAGAAGAGAATAAGACCATCATATCATACCGTATACAATCAGTTTATCATCATCCTGGCCCCTGTCAAACTCAAAGAAGTCATTAAGTGGGTTATGTCCAGATGTAGCTGTAGCAGCAGCAGCAGAGGCAGCGGGAGTTTCAGATTTAGCAGCAGCAAGGAGTGTCCTCCCAGTAAATCTCGTCAAAAACATGATTGAAAAATCAGATATCTGCACACACAATTGAGCAAGAAAATGAATTAGGGCAAACCAGAAAATAAAAACAAAGACAAACACTAGAAAACAAATCGTTTGTGGTGATGGGATATATCAACATTTGAGCCTGCATTCACATATTTTGGACCAAATATGCGTTGGCATGCAATTTTATTATCAAAAAATAAATAAATAAAAAGAAAGCCATCTGAACTTTTAAAACCAAATCATTCAATTTTTCAATTAAAATCCTTCTAATCAACTTAATCAAAATATAAATGAAAGCGGCAGCTGGGATTTATGATGCTTCTGATATCCAAAATAGATAAGTGTGAATCCCACGTCAAACAGTTAATACAGATTTTTTATTAAGAAATTATCCCAAGTGATTATAAATTTCAACAAAAGTAAAATTAAGCCAAACATAAAGCAAACAGAGAACGGCAGAAACATCATTAGTTACTTAAAGCCCTCACTGTTCTCGAGTTCCTTTTAAACTGAAACTCATCAATGAGAGATGCCGAAACCCAAACGACCCTAAAGCTTATTAACTGAGTTAATGACATATTAAGACTCAATTCATGCTTATGAAAGTTCCAATCATATTCGAACAATTACCCATACTTACTCCAAGGCATTTCAAAATCAAAGATATTTGTACCTAAATGCAGTCTCTTAAATCGAATTAGAGCCCTAAAGCCATCCTCTAACTAAATAACTGGTGATGGAAGTGTTATGGCATCAACAGGGGAGGCAGGGAAGTCAGTTGAAGAGGCTGGTCGCCGCTTCGGCTGCTGGGGGTATTGGAGTGGCTTTGCAGGACTGAGGTTTTATGGTGGAAATGGGCTTAGTTTTGGACTTTCTACAGATGGGTGCTATTTGAAGATTGTGGAAATGGGCCAGGTGAAAAGGTTTGGGGTTTTACATCTTATTTTATTTTTTCGTAAATGCTACGGAAATTAACATTAAGTCGGATAAAAGAAAAATTTAAGAAAACAAATTGATGTTTGTCGATGCAAGTGTGTTTTAAAGAAAGAAAAAAAACCAATATGGAATAAGAATAATTAATATCAAATGATAAAAACAAAAAATAAAATAAGAAAAAAAACATTATTCTAAAAAAATAGCTTGATTCCGCCTATGTTAACCCGCTAAACCAATGAGTCAGGTTATATAATTAGGATAGCCTGATGGAAAAGAAAACAAAGAAAATCATGAAATTCAATTTTTTTAAAAGATCAATGTTAAATTATGAGATGGAAAAAATAAGTAAAAAAAAAACTGATGTTAACCCTTGTAAGCTTATAAACCTCATGTACGCCATTTGATCAAAAGCATCAAACACAGAAAATCCATGAAGACCAATTCTTAACAAATTAAATATTAAATGATGAAATAAATAAATAAATAAAATCAACCACATAAAAGGATCTAAAAGAAAAAATACAATAATTAAAAGCACAAGAAAATTTGTGAGCCTACTTGAGTTAATCTGCCATATCAACGAGCCAAGTCATGAGATTGGGATAACCTTATAAAAAAACAAAGAAAACCATGAAGCTTATTAAAAAATAAAAAAAATTTAATGTCAAGTAATGAGATTGAAAAAGAAAATAAATAAAAAACAATGTAAACTCGTGACTCGAGTCATTTGATTAGAAGTACCAAACTTGAAACAACCATGAGAGCCAATTTTTAATAAATCAAATGTCAAATGATGAAGTTAAGAGAAAAATAAATCACAAATAAAAAAATAGCAATTAAAAGAATGAGGATCAATTTTTTCAAAAAAAATAATGAATGGACAATTTTGGATTTAAAAGCAAAATTAAAAAGAAAAATCAATTTCTTAAAAAGAATGAAAGAAACCACGAATGAGGTCAAATCTAAAAAAATAATAAATTAAATTTTTTTTATAAAAAGATAAAATTGAAAACAATTGAAAATTTACAAAAGAGACAAGAAACAAAATAAAAATAATAAGCAGGACCAAATTTGTAAAATAAAAAAATGACAAATGACAGATTGATCGCATTTAAAAAAATAAAACTAATTATCTAATTTTTTTTTGCTTTTAAAGGTAATGAAGGTATTTTTTTTTATTCTAAGAAAGGGAAAAAGACCTTTGCACTCCCAAACAAAGCAAAAATGACAAACTGATCACATGTAAAAAGTCATTTTATCCCTGATCTAAGTCTTCTTGGTTGATTTGATGAAGGGAAAAAGCTTTATTTTACTATTACAATCCAATAAGGTCTCTTTAGTGCTACAATGTATTTTTCATGTCCTTTATATTTTTGGTAAATTAACAATATTAATTAATTAATTAATTAAAAAGGAATATAAAAAAAAGGATGAAAAAATATTGTAACTCTTCTTTTATTCATCTCTTTATACATAACTATTTAGAAACATGGTGCCTTGCGTGAGTTTCTTTTTAATACTTTAAATTTTTTTTTTATGGTTATCTAACTTTAGTTTCATTCATTTTAGTTCTTAAAAGTTTCTTTGTCTTTATTCTATATTTTTTCATTCTCTTTGGATTGTTTTTTTCATATTTCCTGGATGTTTTATATTGTTTAAGTAGGGAATGATATATCAATTTTACATAGAAAAATATAAAATTATTATATAAAAAAAAATGGGTTAATTACACCAAGCCTCCTATAGTTTGTTTTTTTTTTTTTTACTCTGTCTCTATTTTAAAAAAAATTATACTTTATATTCGGGTCAAAGAAATTTTTCAATTTGAATACAAAAACCAATTTACTTTCACATAAAACATATTAGAAATGATTTCCCTATCACATTACCACTCATCTAGCTAGATCTGCATTTTCTTCTTCTTTATTTTGTTTATGTTTAGCTCATTCAAACCCTATATATGATACTATATTTGGGGTTGTTAGGGTTGTTGTGTTGCCAACAAGAGGAAAGAAAAGAAAATGTGGGTTGTAAGTTAAAGATTTTGACAAGATAAGGGAGATCAAGGATTCAAGATTTAGATATTGAAGAACTTGTGCGAACTAAGTTAAAATGATCAACAGAAAGACTTCAAATCCTAATGCAATGTGATATTTATACATCATGAAGTATCATTTTGGTAGCCTCACAATGATAAGAGGCAAACATGTGAAATTTAGCATCGAAACAAAGTTGTTATCTACAAACAAATCCCAACCAATTTATCAACCTTCATATCATGTTGTTATAATTCAATATCAATATCATCATCTATTAGCAAAAACAAAGTCAAATAACTAGAAGATGAAACATGGATATTGTCAAGAGACAATCCTAAACTAGTTAAGACTGATTGCAGTTGCAAGAAATCAACAAAGGAAATCTACAAATTATTCTCTAAAAAGTCTTGATCCCTTAATTTTTTTCTCCAAAACCATAATTCCATTGCACTTCAAATCACTCATCACTGCCACCATTTATGCATTACCAGAAAATTTGCAAAAACAAGCGGAAATACTAATAAAAACATTTTCATCGGTAAATTATAGTGACATTTACTGATGGAATATTTCATCACTATGCCTTTCAATATATACTAACAAAGATTTTTTGTTAGTGTATACCGAGCGAATTACAGTTGAAAATGAAGGAATGAAAAAAAATAACGTGTCATTATTACAGATAGTATTACATACAAAATAAACTTATCACTGGTATCTATCTGTGAATCTATTGGTAGTTTTTAAATTATAACCTGGAAATCGACTCCCTTATCGCTATCCCTTTTTTTTCCTCTTCTTCTTCCATTTTTCTGAAAAACGAAAGAGCAAAAGATCACTAGCTACTCGTTCAGTTTATGTGATTCTAAAAAAGAAGGAAGCTGAAAATTTTCTCCAGCTTGCTGGCCTAGTCATATCAATAAACAAAAGTGTTGTGTTATGTATAAATTATGTGACACATTAGTTAACCAAGTCCTGACAACACTAGCATCCTAGCAAATGAAATGTCCTTTAAAAAGTCAAAACTCACGCACTACACCACCACTATAGGAATTTGTTTGCTTTGTTCTATAGGCTAGTGGCATCGGTTGGTCCAATTTGATGGAGCATGCCCAGGAAAAAAAATAAAAAAACTATATTTTACTTTTTTTATTTTTTTGAAGTTTTTAAGTAATATAAGTCTTTAGATTGTTTTTTTAGCAGAGTTAAATTTTTTGAATCTCGAATATCCATTATCATCAGAAAAAAAATTATTGAGTTATATATAATTTTTTTTTCTAAATGCATTTCATGTGAATAGAAATGCAAGAATAATTGTGTAATTTTAATTTTGGAAGGCACCTTATGGGTCATGGTCATTGCAAGAGGAAGCAAACAACACAAGGTGTCTTTTGGTTAAAAAATGGTCCCATGTAGGTGAAAAAAATGATATGTTGGTAGGGACAACATTTGACAAGCAAGGATGACCTATCTATTTGGGACTTAACTTAAACTAATTTTATATCGAAATAGGTTGAAAGTTGATCCAGTTAATTTGTGAACTGGTCTAAATCTAAGGGAGACTTAATTTACCTAAAAAACCCATAAACAACATTTTGTTAAAAAAATCAAACTACATCATTTTTTAGATTTAACCAGATCAACTTGAGTTGATCTGCTAACCTATAATCGAGACCTTGAACTTCATGGTTTGGTCGAAATTAATATAAAAGCTAGACTTCACATATATTCCTTTATTAAGAAATGATCGCTCTAGGGTTGATTGGTTGTCAGTAATGAAAATCAAACTTAAGAGTCATGTTCAAGTTGTTTAGGAAGATAACTGTGAATTAAATGCGGTAAATGATGTCTTTCAAATTGATAAGTTAGTTGATGTATATTGAGTTACTTTGTCTATTGATGTATAAGAAAATTTAAATTTTCGTGTAGTTGAGAATATTTTTGTTGATGTTGATTTTGATGTTGAGGAGATAAATGATGTTTTGAATCAACAAGCATCAATTCAATAAAGAAAACTATGATGGACATGGTGATGATAAAATTAAATAAAAGGATATTTTTGATTAAATTGTAAACATCAATGTGTAATGAAATTGACTTTAATGTAATTAGAGATAGAATTACCGACGGACTAAATCGGTCAAGAAGTTCTAGAGAGTTGAAAAAAATTACATGACTTTGTCACTGACCATTACAAATAAAATTACCGACGAACTGAAAATTCATTGAAGAATTTTAAAGGTTCTTCTTAAAATTTTAGGTTTAATTGAAAATTTCAAGTTTTAATTACCAGCGAAATTACCAATGGAAGTTTAAAAAATATAAATATTTAATATTATTTTGGTAATTCCATCAGTACAAAACTCATGATTTCATAACAGACACATCTTCTTGTTTCTTCTCTCTTCCTCTCTTCTCTCTCTCTGTCTCCCTCTCTTTTCCCCTCAACTTTTTCGTCCTTCTTCCACCACGTATCCACAACTTGTGCTTTATATTTTGCCTTATAATGCTCCTAACTTGTGCTCTTTTTTTTTTCCATGCAAGCAATTGTGTAAGCCTCACTAACTTGGATTAAAAGGTAAGGTTTTCATTTTCTTCTTTTTATTGGGTTTTATGTGCTATTTTTATGAGTTTGGAGCTTGTGTTGCTTTGTGATAGCTTTTGCTCTATTTTTTAAATTTCTTTGTCTAAAAAGACATTATTTGATACAAAAAAATTCAATTTAGTTTCTGTTTATTTTACATTATATGTTTGTTATTGTTATTATTGGTGTTGGTAGTTTTGATATGTTTGTGTTAAAATTTGAAAATTTAGGGTTTAGGGTTAATTCATTAAAAAAACTAATTATAATATATTTTTAATAAATAGTGTATTTGTTGGGGTTGAATTGAATCTCAATTTAAAGTTATGTCTAAAATTTTAACATTTTAGGAATGAATTAATTTACAATTTAGGATTTGGTGTAAATTTGAAAGAATTTGATTAGAAAGCGTTTTTCATTAAATAATTAGTTTTTTTTTTTAATTCAATCTCAATTTAAATTTTAGTTAGTAATGCAGGTGTTAGGAGAAAATAATATTGTGATTTAAGGTTTAATGTTAAATTTGAAATAATTGATTAGGATGTGTTTTTCATAAAATAAATTGTTTTTTATAGTTTAAGCCATCTCAATTTAAAGTTGACTTGGGAATTACTTTGTTAGAAAAGATTTATTTTATAGTTTAGGATTTGGGGTTAATTAGGAGGGAATTGATTAGAGAGTGTTAAATAATGTATTTGTTAGGGTTAAATTAAATCTCAATTTAATGTTTGATTGGTAATTTAAATGTTTGGAAATAATTATTTTTGAATGTTATATTTTATTTTTCAATTCACTGTCTTGTTCATCTTATAAAATAATCAATTTATAAAAAAATATTAGTCATAAATAAAATGAATTGATTTGTAGCTTTATTTATTTATGCATATTTGTAGCTATATGAATTTTAGGTAGTCTCTTATATAAGGGAGGCGTTGATGATTTTTTTTAAAAATATTTTTTTTTTGTCTTTTTTAATCCTTTTATTTTTGTTTTATTTCTTTTAATTTGTTTCTAGTCTTTTTATTTTAATTTTCTTTCTAAAAAAAATATTAAACACATCACTGATAAAATTACCAACAGAGTAAGAATGTCAGAAAGTTCTAAAAAATTGAAAAACATAACATGAAATGCCACTAATAATATGTTTATCACCAATGGATTTTGTCTTTCAGTAATATGAAATAAATCACCGATAGAATTACAAAAGATTTTATCTGTCGGTGATATGACATACTCACCGATGGAATTACCGATGAAATGATGCCAATAATATTTTTTGTTTAGCACATTTTGTTTGTTTGTAAATTCATCGGTGTTTATATTGCTGACAGACTGATTGACATAATAAAAATCATCAACAAGAAGTTTCTCGACAAATATTAAATGTCCATAATGCCATCGGTTAATGTTTTTCTAATAGAATTACTATCTAAATAGTGATGGAATAATCTGTCAATAATATATAAAATTCTAGTAATGATACGGCTCAAAGCAAACCCCACCATATGAAAGAGAAATTAGTTATGATGAATTTGTTGTACTAGATTTTAGTAGATAATGGGTGAATTAATAAACATGTGAAATTGTCTAGTAAGTTATGTTTGCTAAATGTTATCATTGGTTTCGACTAAAATTATTCTTTTAAGTCATTTCCATTTTGTCATGTGAAGCACAAAAATTGGATTTTTTAGGGAGAGAATGAAAGGTTTATATGAGGAGAGGGGGCAAAAGGGGTTAATGGAAAGAGAAGAATGAACATGGTTTTATCTGGGGTTTTTTTTTTGTTGTTGTTGTTAGAGATCTAGATTTTGGATAAGAGGGTAATGGCTAGGATTTATTTCTAATTCAATAATAAAGTTGAAATATTTAATATAAGAGTTTTTTAGTCATTAAATGAGATGTAATAACAATCCTATAAATAATTTGATCTTTTTGTTAACTTATTTTTAATGTGTGTTAATGGAGATTTAAAGCATTATGAACTTGTAAACTCCATGATGTAAAATATAATTTTAGAAAAAAATAAAGATAAAATGAAAAAATGAGTAAACTAAATAAGACTCGGTGTAATTAATTTAAAATAAAATCAAGAACAATAACCAGAATTGATATCTGTCAAATTTTCCATTTTTATTGATATCAAGCGAGTAAATCTATAGTTTAATCCCTCAATTTTAAATTTTTAAAATTTGGTCCCTTATGGTTTTAGAATGTTCATTTATCTCTCAAAACTCATTTATTTTATGTTTCAGTCCCTAGAACTAAAGAGAGAAGTGAAAACGTCACAGAAATATTCTTAGGAGAGATAAAGCTTTTAGGTAAACTCCTGCCACCAATAACTTTGATTTTGGTGTCTATGGATTCATGTTTGAGAGTGAAACTTAATGTAGATGATTATCACCTTTAATGATACTGGAAAAATCGGAGCTAAAAAATGTTTTCTATTTTAAGCTGATTAGAATGTGTTTTCTTTTTAGAAACGAGTTTATAGTGGTTCATGAGATGTTTTTTCATGTTTTTGGATGAAAAGATAGTTGAAATATAGAATTTCAGGGTCTTAAAACTTGAACCTTGTTGCAAATACAAAAACATGAAAAAACAATTGAAGAACATTAATTATTGATCCTACAAATAATTGGTGAAACTTACATGTGAGTTGCAAATACTTGAAATGTATAACTGTGTTTTTTCAATGATGGTGATATCACATTAATTTTAAAGTTCTATCCCAATTAACCAAAAAATTAATGAAGAACTTTAATATCTATTCCAGTCCTTACTTTTACATGCATCGGGTCATTATTATCAAAATCACGAGTGGACTTGTAAAATCATATGAGTTTTGCGAGTCAACATGTATATAATATCTAGAATCGGACTAAAAATTTGATAACCAGTAAAATCAAACTTGACTCATGCAAAATTAGTAAAATCAAACCGAATTTATGAGTTTACTAAATTTAACTTTTGAAATTAGCTTTGACTCAATATTTACAAAAATTTATAATTTTTTTTTTTACCATAGCTATAAATATTAACAAAAAGACTCATTTAAACAAAACAATTTATACCATTTATATTCTTGCCTATATTTTTATTTTCTATCATCCAACATATAATTTCAATTCTAAAATAATAAATTATATTAAAATTTAAAATATTATTAATTGGATCTTAGTATTTTTTTAAATAGACATTTAGCTATAGTCTAATATTATATTTATCATCATTAGATTAAATTATGTATTTCGTTTGAGAAACTATTCCTATTAAAGAAAAGTCATGTCAAAAGATAGTATAAAATTTGCATGTGTTTATTTTTTATATTTTCCTCATATTTATTAAATAGAAACTCTTTAATATTTACCATATATTTATTAAAAAGATATAATTATATTACAATTCATATCAAACTAGATATGAAAAATGTTTGAAAAGATGGGGAAAATCTTGAGTTTAAATTACTATTGCTTTTCACTACCTCACTAAGCAATGGATTTGATTTGCTAATTATTATAAAGTACTAAATTGGTATACTTCTAAGACTTGGTCTCTTGCACTTGAGTTTTTCTTCCCATCGAGGTGACACGAGGCCCATTTACAGTTGCAAATGACAAAATGTTTCATGTCACCAGATCCATCCACTTCATATTAAAATTACTAAAAACCCTTTGAATTTGTTGAAGCAAAACACTTCTCTCTTCTTCTTCTTCTTCTTTTTTTTGTTTTTTTTTTTTGGAGTGAAAAAAATCTCCTACGCCGTCCTATCAACTTTTCTTCAACTTTCCATCCTTTGATGTTCTGTTCTCCAAAATTACAGTATCTCAGGATAGCAACAAAATGTTTAGTCAAGGATTGTATTAAAAAAAACCCCTTCTGACGGACTTTTCAGGCATGACCATACAATATATCTCCCTCGAACAACAATCCATGCCTTTGGAGCCCATTTCCCCGCTGCCTTTCTTACTTACCAATGCGTGGGGTCGGTAATTAATATTTAAATGCAAGAGCATTACATCTATCATCAATGCCATGTTTGAAAATCGAGGCCAAAATATCTTGCAATATATATATATATAATGAAATTCAACTCTCGTGTAACACATTGATTATAATCACATTTTCTTATTGTAATTTATATATCAGGTGATATATCATATTGATGGAGCCATTGTATTGTATAATGTGGACATTGCCCCGTTTCTAATGGAAATGGATAGAAGGT